>Ga0257110_1000524_pt1 | contig 18452 bp, 22 predicted proteins | sample LP_taG_7_FD_190184 | JGI IMG/M metagenome (GOLD analysis project Ga0257110, IMG submission 190184) | Marine microbial communities from Northeast Subartic Pacific Ocean, Canada - LP_J_2015_P26_10m | ecosystem: Environmental > Aquatic > Marine > Oceanic | place: Canada: Northeast Subartic Pacific...
GCGCTGCGACAAGCGTCAATCCATCAGCGTAAAGAAGCGCTCTCCCGCCACTGGTCCTCGCCAACGCAAATGGCGGCTGCGATCGAACAAAACGGCACCAATTCGCATCGACCAATCGCCGTAGCGGGCCACATAAGCCTGGCTCCGTTGTTCGACGGCCAAGGCCAGCTGCTGCCACAACTGCTCTGCCACAGCTGGATTGAGCGCCTCCAACTCCTTGAACGCTTGGTCCACCGATGTGGCATGGCGAAGCAAACGCAACTGCTCTAACGACAGTCCTGCATCAAGACCAAGGGCTGTCAGCACCTCAGAACGCCCATCGGCGAGGTGATGGTGTGTGTGGAAAATCCCACCAGCCAATTTGATTAATTTGCCGTGATAGCCCAATAGCAACAAGTTTTGGACACCTGCTTCGGCCGCGGCCACGAGCACGGGACCCAGCCAATTCCCCACCTTGAGTAACGGCGCCAGCTTCGCTTGACGCGCCAGATCCAAACCATTTTCCCCAATCACCAGCACAAGATCACCCTGAAATTGGGGATCCCCCGTGAGCTGGGCCAAATCCAATAACACCTGTTTCAACTGGTCAGGCGCTGCGCTGCGCTGCACCTCCGCTTGGGTTCCGATCAAGGCCAGCCCATCCACCACCCCAAAAGCCGCATTGCTGGTTCGCAAGGCAAGCTCTCTCCCCTTTGGAAGCACAACCTCAACAGTGAGGCCACGATCCAAAGGCAAAAGATTTCGCTCGAGAAGATCGCGGGCATAGGCCGATACACAGAGATCGCCCCCCTCACCCCTTGTCCCGACGCCGGCTCCCGCCAACAGCTTGAGCCCCGTCTGCGTGTCAGGTCCCCAAGACACACGAACCCAAATTTCTAGATCACGGGTGAGGTCCAAACCTGGGCCTGGATCGCAACAACTAATAGCCAATGCCTGTTCCCCACCATCCAGCCGTGCCGCTGAGATCACAGGCACCAGCAGGGGAGCAGGGCGGTCCGGAAGGCTCACTGACGCCTGAGCGGCGAACGGTTGACCGAGCAGAGCTTGCAACGACGCCTTTGCTGCTGCTGCGACCCAAACCGGAAGGGTCAGACCTGAACTGACTGAATCTGGAGGGACGGTGTCGATGACGAATGAGGTGCTGTTTTCTAGAGTCGCGGATCGGCATTCCCCGCGCCATGCAGGACAAGCTCACCTTGATGATTCCGGGCCCGACCCCGGTTCCCGAAACGGTGTTGAAGGCGATGGGACGTCATCCCATTGGTCACCGCAGCGGTGAGTTCCAAACCATCGTGCGGCGCACGACAGAGCAGTTGAAATGGCTGCATCAAACCAGCAGCGATGTGCTCGTGATCACCGGCAGTGGCACGGCAGCCATGGAAGCGGGAATGATCAATACCCTCAGCCGTGGAGACAAAGTTCTCTGTGGAGACAACGGCAAGTTCGGAGAGCGCTGGGTGAAGGTGGCTCGCGCCTACGGACTCGAGGTGGATGTGGTGACAGCGGAATGGGGACAACCGCTCGACACCGAAGCCTTCCGGACTGCGCTTGAAGCCGATACCGAGAAACAAATCAAGGCCGTCATCCTGACCCACTCGGAAACCTCCACTGGCGTCATCAACGACCTCGAAACGATTGCGCGACACGTCAAGGCTCACGGGACAGCGCTGACGATCGCGGACTGCGTTACGAGTCTTGGGGCCTCCAACGTGCCCATGGATGAATGGGGCCTGGATGTTGTGGCTTCTGGATCCCAGAAGGGCTACATGCTTCCACCTGGCCTCAGTTTTGTGGCGATGAGTGATCGCGCCTGGACGGCTTACGAACGATCAGACCTTCCCAAGTTTTATCTCGATCTCGGCCCATATCGGAAAACGGCTGCGAAAGACAGCAACCCCTTCACTCCAGCAGTGAACCTTTACTTCGGGCTTGAAGCAGCGCTCGACATGATGCAGAAGGAAGGGCTTGAAGCCATTATTTCGCGCCATGCGCGTCATCGAAAGGCGGCTCAAGCAGGCATGGAAGCGATCGGATTACACCTATTTGCGGCCAAAGGCCATGGCAGCCCCGCGATTACAGCCGTCGCTCCAGAGGGGTTAGATGCAGAGCTACTGCGCAAAACAGTGAAGGAGAAATTCGACATCCTTCTCGCCGGTGGACAAGATCACCTCAAAGGCAAAGTGTTCCGCATCGGGCACTTGGGTTATGTATGCGACCGCGATGTGTTGACAGCAGTGTCCGCAATTGAAGCCACCTTGCAGTCATTAGGCCTGCACAAAGGCACAATGGGATCAGGAGTTGCAGCAACATCTGCAGCACTAAACTGATCAAAAAATCAATGGGTGAGTGCATTCTCACCCATTATGCGGGTGTAATTCAGTGGTAGAATGTCAGCTTCCCAAGCTGGACGTCGCCGGTTCGAATCCGGTCACCCGCTTTAAAATCGAACGCGTTATTAAGAACGAGGCTTGATAATTTGCATCACCTGCGGACCAACAGCGCCAGCACGGCGCTCATGGCTAAGGGCTTTAAGTATGAGAGAACCCGCATCTGAAGTTTGACCTGCTTCCGCACATTGACGGGCACGCTCAAAAAAATCGCGGGCCGCTAATTCATGATCTTGTCGCTTGTCAGAAGCGCTTTCAGATCGCACCAGAGTGAGCGCCAAAGGAGCTTTAATTATTGATTTCAATCATACTACCGAAACAAAAGATTTAATGCCAATGACTTCTTGAAGCAATGTCAGAAATAGCAATCAGCACGAAACATTGCTGAAAAACAATCACTAGGTACCTGGTTCTTCAGCGTTGCCTCCCAAATCTGCGATGCGATCCTGCAGCTCGTTGCAGCGTGTTGAATCGCCTTTTGCCTCGGCATGCGCCAAGGCAAATTCCAATTTTTCCAATTGGTGCCCTCCCTCAAGAAATCCGGACTTCGACCAGATCGTCATCCCGTGCAATGTCTGAGCTGGCTTGAGCGAATCACAAGCATGAGAGGCGGGAATGGTGGACGCCATAGTTGCCTTTCTTTTTATTTTGGCACCCGGTGCTACCCCTATGCGGCTTCTGCGTGTTGCTGCTCGTCGTTTTGATCGTGCGTTGTGGCATCGAACCCGTTGAGATCTGTGCTCTCCAATAGCTCTCGGGTCTCCCGCAAAAGGGTTTCGATGCCATCCAATGTGGCCAATTCATCGTCGGGCACATTGTTCGCATCCTTGAACTGCTGACGCAGTTGAAGCTCCATCACTTCCTGGCGTTGCTCAATCTTCACCAGGCGCTGGGATAAAGCCGTGATTGTTTGCGCCAGATCTTCAGCGGTTCGGGTGATTCGGAAGGACACAGATGACGTCATCAATCAAGCAATCACTGCCCAGATCACAACACAAGAGCCGTGCTGCCTCAAGATCAAACTGATACGGCTGCATAAATCTCGATGTCTCCTCTGGCAACGCTGATGCTCTATCTAGTGGCTGGAACCACCCTCGGGCTGCTGGCTCTCCTCAGTGGAATTCCCGCAGCTCCACTCGCTGGAGCACTGCTTGGTGCAGGAATTGTGAGTATGAGCGGTCAGTTGGATCAAGCGGTGTGGCCAACAGGGACACGCACGATTCTCGAAATTGGGATCGGCACCGTGATCGGAACAGGGTTGACCCGGGCCTCCCTCGAACAATTGCAGGTGCTCTGGAAACCGGCCCTGCTGATCACCGTCACGCTTGTACTCACGGGAATCGTGATCGGCCTATGGAGCAGTCGCTTGCTTGGGATCGACCCGGTGGTGGCCCTACTCGGGGCTGCACCTGGAGGGATTAGCGGCATGAGCTTGGTCGGCGCTGAATTCGGAGTCGGCGCAGCTGTCGCCGCACTACATGCCGTCCGCTTAATCACCGTTCTGTTGGTAATTCCACTGGTGGTGCGTTTGGTTCTCCCCTCGAGCCTTGGACAACCCTGACCAGGACTCGACAGTGCGCTTGTAATCGATACCTTGAAGTCAATCTGATTCCGAGATCCATGCCTCGCTTCGGTCCTCAGCTGGCCATTACCACCATTGCTCTGATCGGTGCACTGATTGGAGGCAGCCAAGCAGTGCAGGCAGGCAGCGAATCTGAAGATAAAGGCGCCAAGATTTATTGCTTCATGCGCTCAAGTGGCAATGACCACAGCGTGAGTTGGAATGCTGCCTACGCCGTGATCAAGCGCCAAGGCGGACAACTGTTCAAGACATCGCCGGAACATGCCTCGGTGATGATCACAGAAGCCGTAGTCCAAGACCCCGGAAATTTCCCCGATTGCGGCCGATTCCTCGGTGATCTGTACGGAGGGTCCCCCAACAAAGCATCCACCACATCACTTGAAACAAGTACCACTGGCACAACCAACTCTGAATCCAGCAGCGACAACGACGAGCGCTACAGCTACTAAGCCCCGAAGGAGCGCTGCAGTCGTCCTGTTGTCTCTCCTCGTTTGTACAACTGGCTGTCAGTCCCAAAAATCACCGACCCAAACCGAAAGGACCATCTCCACTGAGACGAGCTGCTTAAAGCAGTACCAAATCTCAGAACCCAATCGTGCTCTTCAGGCCTGCAATGACAGCATTGCTGCCACCCCTGATCAACCAGAGCTTCTGCGAGATCGTGCGTTCATTCACACCCTGAACGGTCAGCATCAGAAGGCCTGTGCGGATATCGCCGCAGGCCTAAAGCTGATTCGTGAGTCAACAGCTCCGGTTGACCCGATGCTCAGCCATGAATTGGAGGTGCGTCAGGCCACCTGCAAACAGGCACGGACCATCGCGGGCAACGACTGACGCTCCACACTTTGACGACGGGGACCAAGAAGCACTTCGATCCGTTCGGCCTTGCTCGCCAACAATCCATCCACCAACTGATCCGCGGGACCCAGTTGCAACCAATGGCAGGTGAGACCGTCACCCATCCCAAGGCGATGACAACGATCTTCCGCCTGCTCGAGATCCCCGGGAGTCCAGGGCCTCTCCAAAAGCACAACGTGTCGAGCGCGATGCAGCGTGAACCCAAGGGATCCAGTGCCGTACGTCGCCAAAAGGCAATTGCTCTTGCCCTGCTGAAAACGGTCCACCGATTGCTGACGTTCCAGGGGACGCTGTCGCCCGGTCATCAGTTCCCCGCCAATCCGTTGATGCAACAACTGGAGCGGTGCAATAAACGCGCTAAACAGCACAACAGCATGCCCCTGCTGATGCAGCTGTGACAACAACTGTTGGGCAGCAGAAAGCTTGAATTCCGCAGCAATTTGACGCATCGCCGTTAACACCGCCAACGGCTCAGCATCAGAGCGCACCTCACCGAGTTGGGCCCGTCGGCGATAGTCCTCCACCACCAAGTCCACCCGATGGTCAAAACCAATGGACGTGTCGTCTGGCAAGACAATTGGGTGATGCCGACGCTGCTTTGGCGGAAGATCCACCACCTGCTGCTTGCGGCGGTGCAGGATCAAGGGTCGCGTTAAACGACGCAACTCCTCCAGCTGACTCACACCGGCAGCCTCCCAGCGCTTCCCTGCCTTGCCTTCCCGCCAATGCCCCTGGCAATAGCGCTCCTCAAACGTGCGCTGATCTCGCGCAATGGGGTGATCGATCGCTGCCAGCAGCGGAAAGAGTTGTGATGGACGACCATTTTTCATCGGTGTCCCGGTGAGCATCCAAATCGCCCGCAGCCTCGGGTGCCGCGCTAACCGCAGCAGAGCTGCCGTGCGTTGAGCTTTTATCGACTGGGCGTAATGCGCCTCATCAACAACAAGCAACGTGCCCGCAGCTGGGAGTGCATCGGGTAGACGCGCCCAACTCACCAACTGCAGCGAAAGGCCAACGGCATCCGCTTCTCGTCGCCAGTGGGGGTGCAACCCCACAGGAGCCACCACCAAAACACGCACCTCGGCGCAGCGCACAATGGCCCGCGCCGCCAACAGCACAGTGAGGGTTTTTCCAAGGCCCATTTCATCGGCCAAAACTGCCCCGCGCCGAGCCAAGAGCCAGCGGGCACCTGAGCGTTGATGCAACAACGGCGAGCGACCATCTGGGAGGCTTTGTTTCAAATCAGCCGCAGCCACCAGCTGCCGATGATGAGGCAGCGGGGGAAGAGGCAAACGATTCCAAGCAAGCCATTCCTCTAAGGCTGCTGTGACTGTGAAGCGGCGACCGAACTGCTGCTGGAGAGCCGAGGCCGCGGCCAGAGGAAATTCCCAACCTCGCTTCGAGCCGTGCCAATAACCACGTGGGCGAATCCGACGCAGCTGCGCTTGGGTGACTGCGTCAAAGGGGCTCACCACCCGAATCAGTCCGGCAGGCGAGAGGTCAAGACAGCACCGAGACGTGATCAATGTCGAGATCGACGTCTGCAGAGGTGATTAGCTTAATGACTTTGAAGACGACAGCGGAGATTGGCATCAATTTTCACATCAACGTGTACATATTGCCGAAAAAGCAGCGCTCGACACATTGACTAGACTGGCGGAGAAGGCAAAATGTCTACAACCGAGAGATTCGGATGCACAACAGAGATGCAGTCTTTCTAGATGAACTCTGTCCTAAATTGCGCGTTCGAAGATGGCGACAATCACTGCATACTCATACCGGAAAAAGTTGTATTTATTGCGGCAAACCTTCTGAATCAATTGATCATCTAATCCCACGCGCCAAAGGTGGACTCAGCGTGACTGAAAACTGCGTCCCCGCTTGCCTCTCCTGCAACGGGCAAAAATCTGACGCGGACGTTTTCGAGTGGTATCGGCAACAGCACTTTTATGACCCCCGTCGTGCCATGGCGATTCGCGCTTGGCTCGACGGTGATATCCGCCTGGCGCTACGGCTACTGGAATGGGCCCAGCCCGACCAGCCTCACGCTCCAAAGGGCGATCCGACTCTTGGGTTTCAAGCGGCTTAGAGCATTACCAGACCCGGCAGACATCAAACGAGTGATGCCGCTGACAAATCGTGGCCTGTGCCCGGGGATCTTCAGGAGCCAACACCAAGGCAACACCGAACACAAGTGCGGCCAAAATGGATTGCTTGAAAACACCACCAATTCTCGAAGAACGCAGAGAGGAACCCGTCATGCGATCAAAATTAAACTAATACAGGTGTACTGATGTCAACGGCGCTTGTCAAGCGATCTCGCCCATTACCAGCGCATGCACGACTGCTGGTGCTTGGGGGTGGTTACAGCGGTCGTTGCGTTGCAAAACTCGCACGGCAGCAAGGAACACCCGTGCTGTGTACCCGTCGCGTTGCAGGGCAACCCGATGCCGACCTGATCTTCGACAGCATCAACGGGTTGCTGCCTGATCCCAGCGCGCTTCAAGGCATCACCCACCTCCTCAGCACCATCCCCCCTCAAAAACAGGGCGGCGACCCTGTGCTCTCCGCCTTACTGCCACTGCTAAAAACACTGCCACTGGAATGGGCGGGCTACCTCTCAACGACGGGCGTCTACGGAAATCGCAACGGTGGATGGGTGCAGGAAATTGATCCGCCAGACCCAGGATTGGATCGAAGTCGCCGTCGGCTGGAGTGCGAACAGGCCTGGTTGAACTCAGGCCTACCGGTACAAATTTTGCGGCTACCTGGGATCTACGGCCCTGGACGCTCTGTTCTCGATTCCCTTCGGCAAGGCAAAGCACGTTTGATCAACAAACCTGACCAAGTGTTTTGCCGCATTCACGTCGAAGACATTGCTGGGGCCTGCTGGCATTTGATCGATCACTCCAGCTCCCATCCAAACCATCGACCATCAATCGTGAACATCGTGGATAACGAACCCACAGCACCCGCTGATCTCATTCGCCACGGAGTCTCCCTACTCGGCTGCGCACTCCCCCAAGAAGAGCACTACGACGACATCTGCAGCGAGATGAGTCCGATGGCACGATCCTTTTGGAGTGAAAACCGCCGCGTGAGCAACCAGTTGCTCTGCCGTGATCTGAACTATTCACTCCTTTATCCAACCTTTCGAGAGGGTTTGCAGGACTGCCTAGAACAAGACAGATTGAATCTCAGTTCACCTGACTCCTAAGGCACGCCAATCATCCGTTGGATGCAGTGGCAAGCCCCTCAAGCAACAACCCCAGCAGCAGAACGCGCAGCACAGCAATGGGTTTTCCTGATCTCATCAACCCTAAACAAACGATCGTGATCGCCCTTGGCGATCCCGCCGGCATTGGTATGGAGGTGGTCCTAAAGGCCCTTGGCTCGAGTGCGTTGCCAGACTCCATCGAACCAATCCTGGTGGGTTGTCGCAGCAGCCTGGAAGCGGTCCATCAGCGCTTACGACACACCACATCTGTACCCCTTGCTGATCCAGGGCAACTCACCATCGACGACCAGCCTCTCCAAAGCGCTGTTCCATCCGGCGCCCCAAGCGCCGCTGGGGGAGCAGCAGGGTTCCGCTGGCTCACCCGAGCGGTGACGCTGTTGCAACACCGCCATGCACGCGCCCTCGTCACTGCCCCCATTGCCAAACATCTCTGGCATGCAGCTGGGCACCGCTATCCAGGACAAACAGAACGCTTGGCTGAACTCGCTGGGAGTCCCCGCTCATCCATGCTGTTTACAGCGGTGTCGCCCTACACGGCGTGGCGTCTGAACACCTTGTTAGCCACCACCCATATCCCTCTAGGAGCCGTTGCTCAAGCGCTGACGCCAGAGCTCGTGAGTCACAAGCTGACCGTGCTCTTGGAATTCTGTCGACGATTCAACCCACATCCCCACCTTGTGGTCTCAGGGCTCAATCCCCATGCGGGAGAGGCCGGACAATTGGGTTCTGAGGAAATGACATGGCTCACCCCCTTGATCGAACGTTGGAGAGCCAAACATCCCGATATTCGTCTGGATGGACCGATGTCCCCAGACACGTGTTGGCTTAGTGCTGCACAAGCTTGGAATCAGCCCAACCAGCCAGGACCTGATGGCTTTCTTGCCCTGTATCACGACCAAGGGCTGATCCCGGTGAAGTTGATGGCCTTCGATGCTGCCGTCAACACCACCTTGGAATTGCCCTTCCTGAGGACATCACCCGATCACGGCACAGGCTTTGATATCGCCACCCAAGGAATCGCCCGACCGGACAGCATGATTGCCGCCATTCAGGCCGCTTGGGCGCTGAGCTGAGATCAGGCTGGTTTAACGCGCATCAGCACCTGACCGAATTCCACAGGCGTGCCGTTATCCACCAAAATCTCAACCACTTCTCCACCGACTTCGGACTCGAGCTCGTTCATCAACTTCATCGCCTCCAGGATGCAGACGGCCTGGCCGACATTGATCCGAGTCCCCACTTCCACAAAGGAGGGTTCCCCAGGGGCAGGAGCTCGGTAAAACGTGCCCACCATCGGAGCTGTGATCTCTAAAAGATCACTGCGAGTTGATGTGGCGGCCGGCGGCGGTGACGCTGAGTCGAGCGGCTTCACAGGGGCTGCAGCCGCTACGGGAGCAGCCATCACCGGAGCAACGACGGCCTGACCTGGAAGGTTGCGGCGAATTTCTAACCGGAAGTCGTCTCCTTCCAGCCGGAATTCCTGAATATCACTGTCACCCAGAGCTTCTAGCAAGCGGTGCAGTTGTTCGTGATCCAGCTGCATAGCCATCAGTTTTCACGTCCTAGGTACGAGTCGTTGCGGGTATCCACCTTGATCTTTTCGCCAATCGAAAGGAACAAAGGCACCATCACTTGCGCTCCGGTTTCCAGAATGGCGGGTTTTGTGCCACCTGTCGCTGTATCACCCTTAACCCCAGGATCCGTTTCCTTGATCTCAAGAACCACGGAATTGGGCAGCTCCACCTCCAGCGGATTGTCGTTCCAGGAGACGACATTCACTTCCATACCTTCTTTGAGGTACTTACGGCCGTCGCCGATTTGAGCAGCGGTCAGCCGTGTTTCCTCATAACTAGACATGTCCATAAAGACGTAGTCGTCACCTTCCATATAGGTGTGCTGGAGCGATGACTTCTCCAGCAAGGCCTGAGGAAGCATTTCGCCAGCACGAAATGTCTTTTCAACAACGCTTCCGTTCTTCACCGACTTGAGCTTGGTGCGAACAAACGCAGACCCTTTGCCGGGCTTGACGTGAAGGAACTCGACCACGCGCCAAACGGCCCCATCGATCTCGATCGAAGTGCCAGTGCGGAAGTCGTTGCTGGAGATCATTCCCACGGAACGGTTCCGGCGATCATACGGCTGTGCCAAAGTCGCGTCAGCACTGGGGTTCCCCCTTGACCCATCAGCGTTTGAAGGCCGTTCTGGTCACCCTGATCAGCGTTGCGCTGTTCAACCTGGCAGCCCCTGCCTGGGCTGCGCTGCCTCAGGGCAATGCCGTCAAGGATCCAACGGCGATTCTTCGCGATGCGCTCCCCTTCGATCAAGACGACATTCGTCAACTGCAACATCGACTTGAACTCACCAGCGACGACCTACGTGCAAAACGCTGGAGTGCCCTCGGAAAGACGGTGTCGCGCAGTCAAGCCCTACTCAAGACAAGACGCAACACGATTCTTGATGCTGTTCCAGAGCCACTCCGTGATCAAGCCACAGCGTTACTAACCGAAGTGGATGCCGGATTGGAACAAATGGCCGCCCAGGTGAAAGCAGTTAATAAGCCCGCATTCATCATTGACCGGCGCACCACCCTGACTCGCATTGGTGACGTGGAGCGCTTGCTCGTTCAGGACGGGTTCGAACGGACCATTCCCTCCGAATTCGATGCACTCCCCCGTTTACAGGGGCGGGCCGTCGTGAACATCAGCACCACCAAAGGTGACCTCACCACCGTTGTGGATGGTTACAACGCACCACTCACCTCCGGTGCATTTATCGACCTTGCTCTGAAGGGCTTCTATGACGGCTTGCCCTTCAACAGAGCTGAAGATTTCTACGTTCTGCAAACCGGCGACCCCGAGGGTGCAGAGATCGGATACATCGATCCATCAACGAAGCAGGAACGGCACGTTCCCCTGGAAATCCGAGTTCCTGGTGAAGCCGACACTCTCTACAACGAAACGTTTGAAGACGTGGGCCTATTTAAAGCCACACCAACACTTCCCTTCGCCACACTTGGCACCCTGGGGTGGGCCCATTCAGCCAACGAACTCGACGATGGCTCCTCCCAGTTCTTCATGTTCCTCTATGAGGCAGAGCTCACACCCGCTGGTCTCAACTTGGTAGATGGCCGCAACACAGCCTTCGGCTACGTCGTTGAAGGCTTTGATGTGCTCGAAGAACTCGGTGTCGACGACACAATCAAAACAGTGACCGTGGTTGATGGAGCCAATCAACTCAAAGCCCACGCATGAATGAGACCCTGGCCGAGCTTGGGGAGTCGGAGCTGTTGCGACGGCTCTCCCGCTTTGCTCCGCCAGGCCAACTCAACGACGACAGTGCGGCTCTGGGATCCGATTCCCGCCCCATGCTGGTCAATACCGACGTCCTAGTCGACGGGATCCATTTCAGCGACGTCAGCACCAAACCCAGCGACGTGGGTTGGCGAGCGGTTGCCGCAAATCTCTCCGACCTCGCCGCCAGTGGGGCGATCAGCGTGGATGGGATCACCGTGGCCCTCGTCGCACCCGGTGACACCCCCTGGAGTTGGGTGGAGGGCGTTTACACAGGCCTCAGGGCAGCCCTTGATGAATACGGAGGGGTAATCCTTGGTGGAGATTGCTCGAAAGGAAGCGAGCGCTTGCTGTCGATCACAGCACTCGGGCGACTAGGCCCCCTTCGCCTGCACCGGGGCGAGGCACGACCAGGGGACATCTTGGTGACCAGTGGGCCCCATGGACTCAGCCGACTGGGGTTAGCCATCCTCCAAAACGACAAGGCACTCCATGGGATTCCGCTGTCCGACGCTTTGCGGACGGCAGCGATCAACCAGCATCAAAGGCCCATCCCGCGTCTCGCAGCCCTCCAGGACCTCCTGAACTGCAAGCCCGAGTCGTTGCCGTGGCGAGCCGGCGGAACTGATAGCAGCGACGGATTACTGGCAGCCATCCAAGGACTGTGCAGCAGCAGTGGCTGCGGTGCGTATCTCGATGAGACGCTCTTACCTCGCTCAAAAGACTGGCCCACCGGAGACCTTTGGGATCGCTGGTGCCTAGCAGGCGGCGAAGATTTTGAACTCGTGTTGAGCTTGCCGCCTGCCTGGGCCCAACGATGGTTGGATCGACAACCTCACAGTCGCCACATCGGTTGCATCACAGCCGAGCACAACATGATCCGCTGGCAGCACAGTCGCCAGCGGATCGACAGCCAAGGGTTCGACCATTTCAGAACGACGCAAACCCTTTAATCCATTAAAAAACCCTCCCCTAGGGGAGGGCTGATGATGTGAACGTAAGGCCGAATTACTTCCAGTTTTTGGCAACCACTTCAGCCAGGTCAACAACGCGCTGGCTGTAGCCCCACTCGTTGTCGTACCAAGCCAGGATCTTCACAGCCTTGTCGCCCATGGCGTAAGTGAGATCGGCGTCAAAAATGGTGGATTCGTTGGTACCGGCGAAATCGGTGGAGACCAAGGGCAGATCGCTGTACTTGATGATTCCCTTCATCCCATTCTCAGAAGCCTCCTTCATCACGGCCTGCACTTGCTCAACGGTTGCTCCCTTCGATGTTCCGAAGGTGAGGTCAACTGCAGACACGTTTGGTGTGGGCACCCGCATGGCAAAACCAGTGAGCTTGCCCTTCACCTCTGGATAAACCAGGGCCACTGCCTTGGCAGCACCTGTGGTGGTGGGAACCATATTCAGAGCAGCAGCACGGGCACGACGCAGGTCGCGGTGGCTGTTATCGAGAATCCGCTGGTCTCCGGTGTAGCTGTGGATGGTGGTCATCAGACCCCACTCCATACCGAAGCTTTGATCCAGAACTTTGACGATTGGAGCCAAACAGTTGGTGGTGCAGCTGGCATTGCTGAGGATGTCCCAATCCTCATGGCGATACTGGTCGGCATTGACGCCAACCACAAAGGTGCCCACACCAGGGCCCTTACCAGGAGCCGTGAGGATCACTTTTTTGGCACCAGCCTGGATATGCATGCTGGCTTTTTCATCGGTGTTGAAGACACCGGTGGATTCGATCACCAGATCAACGCCCCAATCCTTCCAGGGGCAGTTGAGGGGGTTGCGATCAGCAAAGAATTTGATCTCTTTGCCGTTGATGATCATCGTGTCATCGGTGGTTTGGATATCCACAGACGGATCCAAACGACCCAAAATGGAGTCGTAGGTCAGCAGGTGAGCGCTGGTTTTGGGATCGGACGTGGAGTTCATCCCCACAATTTCCAAACCGGTATCTGCCCCACGGCTGATCCAACCCCGCAAAACATTGCGACCAATCCGGCCGAATCCATTGATCGCAACGCGCAGGGTCATAGAAACAGCGGTAAAACCGCGTAATGGTTTTGGGCGCCGATCATACAGAAATTGACGGAAATTCTTTGTCCAACTTTGAAATTTCTCGGTTAATCCGTCCCATCCACGGTGGGACAAGGCCAACAAACTGACCTATCTTTCAGCCCTTCGTAGCCGTCCTTTGCCACGTCTGCTCACTCCCCAAACACCTGTTCATTTCATCGGTGTGGGCGGTATTGGGATGTCGGCGCTAGCAAAAATTTTGGTGGACCGCGGCCACCCAGTCAGCGGTTCGGATCCTCGCGACAACACCACGGTTCAGGATCTTCAAACCCAAGGCGTGACTGTTTTTAAACAGCAAACCGCTGAAAGCATTCAGTCGGTGCTCGCGACGAACAAGCTCCCACCGGTGGTGGTGATCAGCACAGCGATCCCAGAGACCAACCCAGAGCTACAAAACGCCCGCGAACATCAGCTTGCGATCTGGCATCGATCGGATCTCCTGGCTGCCCTCATCGATCAACAAGCCTCGATTGCTGTGGCGGGAAGCCACGGAAAAACAACGACAAGCACGTTGATCACCACCTTGCTCATCGAAGCAGGTGAAGATCCCACAGCCGTCATTGGTGGTGTTGTTCCATGCCTTGGCAGCAACGGTCACTCCGGTCAAGGTCGTTTGCTGGTGGCAGAAGCAGACGAATCCGATGGATCCCTCGTGAAGTTCCACCCCAGCCTTGGGGTGATCACCAACCTGGAACTCGATCACACCGACCATTACGACGGCTTGGATGATCTGATCTCAACCCTGCAACGCTTTGGTCAGGGTTGCGAGCGGTTGATCGCTAACTACGACGACCCAATCCTTCAGGAGCATTTTGAACCGACCGCCTGGTGGTCGAACCAGCAAAGCGAAAACATTGCATTTGCAGCCTTGCCTCTGCAACTCGATGGCGATCGATGCAGGGCACGGTTTTATGAGAACGGCTCTGCAGTGGGTGACTTCACCTTGCCGATGGCTGGTCTCCACAATTTGAGCAACGCCACAGCTGCCCTAGCGGCTTGCCGGATGGAGGGCATTCCGTTTGAAGCGCTTGTGAAAGGCCTTGCTCAACTCCAAGCCCCTGGCCGTCGCTTTGATCTAAGGGGCACCTGGGAGGGTCGCCACATCGTGGATGACTACGCCCACCATCCCAGCGAAGTTCGCGCCACGTTATCGATGGCGCAACTCATGGTGAGTAGCGGTCGCAGTCCTCTCCCATCACCACCACAACGACTCGTGGCCGTGTTCCAACCGCACCGGTTCAGTCGCACCCAACAGTTCTTGGAAGCTTTTGCTGAAGCACTTCAAAACTGTGATGCATTGCTGCTCGCGCCGGTTTATGCGGCCGGTGAAGAATCGATCCCTGGCATTTGCAGCAACGCACTCGCCCAACGCATTCGATCGTTGCGACCAGACCTCGAAATTACCGTTGCGGAGGATCTCGATCAGCTCACTGATCTGGTGAAGCAACGCAGCCGACCAGACGACCTCGTGCTCGCCATGGGAGCTGGGACCGTGAACAGCCTCTGGGGACGACTTGCACGATGACGCAGCTGGCGCCCCCCCATGCCAATGCCAATTTGGCGGACTACACCACCTGGCGGGTCGGTGGACGTGCCGAATGGCTGGCGGAACCCACAACGATTGCTGAAACCATCGCGTGGGTGGAATGGGCCCAACAACAAGCGGTTCCCTGCCAAGTGATTGGAGCCGGCTCCAACCTGCTCATTCACGATGATGGGTTGCCTGGGCTCAGCCTTTGCTTACGCAAATTGCAAGATCACAACATCGACGCGCAAAGCGGTGTGATTGATGCCCTCGCTGGTGAACCCATCCCATCCCTTGCCAGGCGAGCAGCCCGCGCCGGACTGCACGGACTGGAATGGGCCGTTGGGATCCCAGGAACAGTCGGTGGTGCCGCTGTGATGAACGCCGGTGCTCAAGGGGGTTGCACGGCAGAGTCTCTGATTTCAGTCCGAGTGATGCCGAAACAAGGCGGACCATGCTTTGAGCTGCATTGCGATGAACTGAATTACGCCTACCGCCACAGCCGGCTGCAGGAGGACAACTTGGTGGTGCTGTCCGCACGTTTTCAACTCGAACCCGGCCATGACCCAAAGGAACTGAGTCGTATCACCAAAGAAAATCTCAACCACCGCACAACAACCCAGCCCTATCAGCAGCCAAGTTGTGGCAGCGTGTTTCGCAACCCTGAACCGCAAAAGGCAGGACAATTAATCGAAAATCTGGGACTCAAAGGCACCCGCATCGGTGGTGCTGAAGTGTCCACCATGCACGCCAATTTCATCGTGAACATTGGCGATGCGCAGGCCAACGACATCAATGCATTGATTCAGTTGGTGCAAGGCCGTGTTGAATCGGAACACGGCTTTCGGCTCCATCCAGAAGTCAAACGACTGGGATTTGCTGCCACCGCTTAACCTTTCCGCTCATTCAGAATCGCGATGGCAGGCTTCGGACTCCCCAATTTCGGTCAGCTCACCGAAGCCTTCCGCAAGGCACAACAGATCCAGCAAGACGCCCAAGCTCTGCAAGAAGAGTTGGATGGCATGGAGATCGAGGGCAAAAATTCCGATGGTCGCGCCAGTGTTTGGCTGTCTGGCAACCAACAGCCTCTGCGCGTTCATCTCGATCCAGCCCTCGTTCAGGACGGTGCAGAAGCCTGTGAAACAGCAACGCTTGAAGCCCTTCAAGCCGCCTATGAGCAGTCCACAGCAACGATGAAAGGCCGCATGGAGGAGCTCACCGGCGGCTTAAACCTCAACCTCCCCGGAATGGGCGGCTGAGGCTGACAACCTCTTCCAATGCCTTGGCGTAGAGGCCGTAACGCTCCCAAGTCTTGGACACTCCACAGCCTGGTTCCCCTCGATGCAAGCAATCGCGAAACCGACAGGGCCATGGATCCAATTGACGTTTCAACTCTGGGAACAACACCCCCAACTCATGGGGGTCGTCCGGCAACTCCGGGCGGTTAAAACCCGGAGTGTCAGCCACTCTGGCCTGGTCTCCAATCGGGAACAACTCAACGTGGCGCGTCGTATGACGACCCCGCTGCAACCGGCCTGAGACCGCACCAACCCGCAACGACAAATGCGGCAAAAGGTTGTTCAGGACGCTGCTTTTGCCAACACCTGAAGGTCCACACAGCACCGCAAGCGGTGTGCCCTGCAATCGCGTTTGCAACACCTCCATCCCAGAGCCGGATTCACTCGAGAGGGGAAGGGGGTCATAACCCCAACCGCGCAAGCGTTCACACAGCTCGCTCAAGACCTCCGCAGAGACAAGATCCACCTTTGTGAGAACCAACTGCACATCCAAACCAGTGCGTTCAGCGGTTAGTAGGAACCGACTCGCCTGATCAGGATCAAAGGCCGGCTGGTCCACCGCCAGCGCCACCACGACCAACGACACATTGGCCACCGGTGGCCGGGTCAACCAGCTCTGGCGAGGGGAAACCTCAGCCACCACGGCTCTGGCCTGCTTGGCATCAATCGCTTCCACCCGAACCCGATCCCCCACATTCACATCCGTACCTCGATGCGTGAGACGCGACCGACGAGTACACAACAACCGCAGCGGGCATCCCTGAGGGGCATCATCCAGCTCAACCTCGAGGTAGTTGGCTTGCAGCGCTACGACAATCCCTGAGCCATCAGCCACCACAGGTCACCTGCAGGTGCACCCAGGCTGGATCGTCCCCAGACACGACCACAAGATGGCCCGCATCCCGCAAACCAGGGACCACCATCTCCTCAGGTTCACCACGGTCGAGATCAACATCGAGTTGGTCGCCGGGATGCATGGTCTCCAGGGTGAGCTTGCAACGGACGAAATTGACGGGACACGGTGTTCCCCTCAAATCGAGGGAACGGGAGTCCGTCATTTCTGGCCAAACAAGCGGGCAAACAGCCCACTGTTGTGATGGTGATGCTGCTTACCTCGAGCCGAGTGGTGCCCGGCTAATTGTTCCAAAAGCACCCGTTCAGGATCTGAGATCCGCTTCGGAAGTTCAACAGTGACCGTGATCCGCTGATCGCCGCGAGCCACGGGATTGCCCAATTTTGGAATCCCCTGGTTGGCCAAAGTCAAGATGGTGCTGGGTTGTAATCCCGCAGGGATCTCTAATTCTTGGGTGCCTTCAACGGTTTCCACTTCAATCGTGTCTCCGAGGATCGCCTGGAGGTAACTGACCTTCACTTCTGAGAGAAGGTTGAGCCCATCACGTCGCAAACGGGGATGCGACTTGACCGTTAGGAAGACGTATAGATCTCCAGAGGGACCCCCACGGGGGCCAGCATTGCCTTCACCGGAGACACGCAATCGTGTGCCGGTATCGACCCCAGCGGGGATGTTGATGCGCAGCTTTTTACGCACTTGATGGACACCTTGGCCACCGCAAGCTCCGCAGGGATCAGCAATAACTTGACCCGTACCACCGCAGTTGGGGCATTCAGCTACCTGGGTAAAGCTTCCGAACGGTGTTCGCGTGGCACGCCTTACTTGCCCAGCACCACCACAAGTGCCGCAAGTTGTTGGAGCGCTGCCAGGTTTCGCACCACTTCCACTGCAGGTATCGCAGGTTTCCAAATGTGGAATCTTGATTTCCTGCTCTTGTCCGAAGACCGCCTGCTCAAAATCAATCGTGAGGTCGTAGCGAAGGTCATCACCTTGCTGCGGTCCACGACGGCGTTGCCGCCCACCCGAAGCGCCAGGGCCACCAAATCCCTGGAAAAACGTTTCGAACAGGTCGGAAAAGCCGCCCATGTCGCCCATGTCCGGGCCACCGGCCGCTCCCCCAAGGCCAGCTTCTCCAAACTGGTCGTATCGGGCCCGAGTCTGGGGGTCATTCAACACCTCGTAGGCGCGACCGATTTCCTTGAACTTGTCTTCGGCTCCCGCTTCCTTATTGATATCCGGGTGGTATTGACGGGCCATCCGCCGGTAAGCACGCTTCAGCGAATCCGCATCAGCATCGCGACTCACTCCAAGCAGGTCGTAGTAATCGGCCATCAGGCGTCACCCA
>Ga0257110_1000525_pt1 | contig 18446 bp, 22 predicted proteins | sample LP_taG_7_FD_190184 | JGI IMG/M metagenome (GOLD analysis project Ga0257110, IMG submission 190184) | Marine microbial communities from Northeast Subartic Pacific Ocean, Canada - LP_J_2015_P26_10m | ecosystem: Environmental > Aquatic > Marine > Oceanic | place: Canada: Northeast Subartic Pacific...
GTAGGAGTATATGTACCTATGTACAGCTTACCATCGTCATATCCTTCGTATCCTATAAACAGGCCACATATCATAGTTAATGTCATCATTCGCATACCCTCTTTCTATACTATATATATCGACAGCCTGCATGATATACTTTAGGGAATACTTTATTATTTGTACACCCCTCTAATTGGGGGTTTTTGGGCGGGCCGGGAAACCCCCCTATTGGGGGGCTTCTGGCATATCAAAGCATGGCTGAACTACTGTACGTTCATTCAGGTGTACGACCGTACAGGTTATGATACCTGCGATCATAGCTAGGCCGAGTATTTTCAAAATCCGTTTTTTCTCTTTGTTCATTGTTGTCTCCATACAACGTTGTACATATTGACCACATCAACCACACGCCTACCACGTATCCTACTACGATAGACAGAAAATCAATTTGAATTAATCCCATGAATCATCCTCCCATTGTTCAGCGTAATCATCGCCACCATACAAGTCTTGACATTCTTCATAGTACGTCGGCTGTCCATCGTCGCACTGCTCTAATAAATCACCATCAGGCGATTGTACACGGCTATCATATACAATACCAGCTAGAATACTATCAAATTCTGCACTATTAAATATACTCATCTTATTCTCCGTTAATGAATCGTACTCTTAATATGTTAGCCGCTACACGTACACCGTCAAACTCTTTTTCTTCTTGACAACATAACAGATAGACCTGCAATTTAGGTGTATCGAATTTGTCAAGCACATCATACAAACTTGTTACCATGTAATCATTCATTATTCTACTACCTCTGGGGACATTTCCTGTTCATGACATCGTACCATAAAATCATCCTGTTCGTCAAGCCATAATTCATATTCGGCTCGCGCTTCGTACTGCTCTAATTCGTCGTAGAATGACATTGTATTTTCCTTAAAGAGTGCAAGGGGTGTAACTGCTGAACACTGATACAACTATAACACAACAAACAACAACGATCAATAGTAATTCTTGGTCTGATTCTCTCATGATAACTTTTCTCCTTTATTAGTATATCGACATTGTACGCTGTAAACTTTAATAGGTCAAGAGTTAATCTCAAAATCTTTCATTTTCTCCAGATACATCGCTCGGTATCCGTCTTGAGTTTTTACGGTAAGAAGCGTTTGACCGTCAACGGTTTTCATTTGTTCTACAATTCCCGTTCGTGGTTTGTTATTGTAAATGCAGGAGATGTTGATAGTCTTCTTGGTCATGTTTACTGTTGGGCTTTTCATTGTGTTAATCCTTAGTTATTGGGTTTTCTTAATTATACTATACTTATCGGCATTGTCAAGAGCAAAAATTAACCTAATCCCCAAACGCGGTTTAGATCGTAGCTATTCTGTAATGTTCGCATTACAAGGCCGTCATCTTGGCAAAACTTGCCATTCTTAGCGTATCCGATTACCTTGTGAATTGAGGTATCTACTACAACTTGTTTGTTGTGAACGTCTACTATTCGGTAGTCTGTATTGCAGATAGTTGATTGTGATAGTTGAAGATTCATTTTAATTTTCCTTATAGAGTTAATTGTTTGTTTCTTATACTTATATATAATGCAACTACTGTGCCATTCACGATATTATTTTAACACTATAAATATAGGGATATTTGTATTCTCATTATAAGACACCGTATGCAAAATGCTACATTCTTTGCAAAATGCAATGCATTATGCTACACAGTATACTTTTGTACAGTAGTTTTGGCGCTTATCGCGTTAATTTTTCTCATTTTAAGACTGTCATCTCAGCACCCCCAATTCGGGGGGTTTTTTGGGGGGGGTGTTTTAGTACCAAAAATCGTCTACCCTTTTCTGAAGGGAAAATCGTCGGGTGGTTCAGAAACAATAAAAAAATCAAACATAAAAGTATTACCCAAACCTCCCCCATTGCCCCTCATGTTGTCTTTTTTGCTGCACGAAGTGTATAATCCTTGTAGGAGAAAACATTATGAATGAAGATAAAAAACAATTAGAATGTAGTTTATACTGCAAGGCATCAGCTGAGTTGCAAAAGGATGTAGAGCAAGATCTGTCAAAAGCTGATGGTAACATAAAGGACTTACTGGGAAAACAAGATGAGCAGCAAGCAACTGAAGACGACTCTTGCAACCATCACTGAAAAATGCTTTGTAGATAATAACGCGCTTCTAAGATTAAATGGTTCTGAGAGTCTGAGTTACGAGTACAAAAGGCATCATGGGTTTGATCCATGTCTTAGCTGTCAATGTAATGACTTTGAATGCGTATTCTCAGAAGATGATAAATTCTATTATAGATTAGAACATTTCAGTAATTCATCACTGACTATGACTGAAATTGGTATAGGTGAACTTTCTGGTTCTAAGAAGCAGAGATATATTAAAAGAATACAACCTATAGTAAGATTGTCTGATGATAAAGGCTTAATACATTCGCCCACATTCTACTCTCCTGATTTGGATGAGAATTCTTTCTTGCAGATATCTACCATGACTTCTGGTAACTTATCTGAAATATTATTAGATCCCCATGTAATCCCCTATACAGATGGTGAAGCTTGCAGATCTCCCCTGTATGTACAAACTGACTCTCTTATTGGTAGATTAAAAGGAAATATACAAAATATAACAATTGAAGACATAATTGACTTATTAACCTCTTTCACTAAGTCTATACATCTGAAAGCTTATAAAATATATATTAGCATGTTAAACTGTAAATACATTGTCTTTTCACAAGTTAAAAAACCTAAGCGCCCTATTAAGGGTACGCTCACTTGGTCAGACGATGGTAATCTTAGACTATATAATGGTAAAGCATGGTTACTAATACAAACAGAATTAGAAATGAATGAAAAAACTTAAAAACTTATCTAAACAAGAAACCTTTGATATTATAGATATAGTAGTCAATCGAATAGCCCCCAAGTATACCTTTAATGGTTATGACATAGATGATATAAAACAAGAGTCTTTTATTATATGTGTTGAAGCGCTAAAGCGTTACGACAACAAACGCCCACTAGAAAACTTCCTCAGTGTTAATCTCAGTAACCGATTAAAGAATTTTGTACGTGATAACTTTGGACACTCAAAAGACGTAGAGAAAAAGAAACTCCACTCTCCTGCTAGTATTACTACCCACATAGCTAACTCCTACCACTATTATGACTTTGATGATGAATACTTAGATGTTAAAAATATGATGGATAATATAGAAGAAAAATTGCCCCCTCAACTTAGAGAAGATTATTTAAAATTCATAAACAACGTATATCTCAATAAAAGTAAAAGAGAAACACTTATCAAGATAATTAAGGAAATTGCTGAAAATGAAAACGGGTAGAATATCTAAAGACGAAGAGAGAACGATAACTCGCTTAATTAATAGTATGACCGTAGAGGACATAGCTAGCCAGCTTGATAGGAACGTAACCTCTGTTGAGAATTTTATTAAAAGAAAGCTCAAGGTTGGCTTATCTAAAATAGAAGCTGCCGCCTATTCCCTAGAGGATCGTCCATACTGGAGAGAGCTAGAATCTCAGTTTACTACAGACGAACTAGAACTTTTTAAATATCACTGGGCTAGGATAATTTCCCAGTTTAAGGATGATGTATTCCCAACTGAAGAACTCCAAGTAGTAGATGTCATTAAACTAGAAATACTTATGAATAGATGTCTTAAATGCAATAAAGATAACATAGAGCAAATTAATACTTATGACCATATGGTTAGGGATGAGCGCTCTCGTGACAAGGACCAACAAGACCATGACTATATAATTAATCTTGAGAGACAGATTGCTTCTCTCAGGGCATCTCAGGAGAGCCTGAATCGTGATTACAGAGAGTTACAGGCTAAGAAGGGTTCTATGCTCAAAGAGATGAAGGGTACGCGAGAGCAGAGAATTAAGCGTCTGGAAGACAGCAAGCAGAGTTTTACGAGTTGGGTAGCTAGCATGATGCAAGATCCAGAGAGAATGAAACAATATGGAATTGAAATGGAAAAAATGAGATCTGCAATGAGTAATGAAAAAGAACGTTTAGGCAATTTTCATCAGTATGATGACGGAACAGTTGACCAGCCGTTCCTAACACCAGATACAGTAAAGGATTGACAATGGACCCAGAATCACTGTTAGTAATTTTACCATGTTGGAGCATAGTCGTGGGAATTGAGTTATTAGTGTGTTGGTTTTGTATTAAAACAATAAAGGACAAAGAATGAGAAAAGCTATTATAACTGGAGTAACTGGGCAGGATGGAAGCCATCTAGCAGATTTACTTTTAGAAAAAAACTATGAGGTCGTAGGAGTTGCTAGAAGATCTAGTGTAGATACTACTCAGAGAATTAAACATCTATCTTCTAATAATAATTTCAAATTAGTCGAGGGAGACATTACCGATGTTAGTAGTGTAATTAATATATTCAAAGATAACGACAATGTAGATGAAGTCTATAATCTAGCAGCACAATCGCATGTGGCAACTTCATTTAAACAACCAGCTCACACATGGGATGTTACAGGTCAAGGCTGTCTGAATATGCTTCAGTCTCTTATAGATCTTAAAATGCTCCACACAAAGTTCTATCAAGCTTCTTCTAGTGAAATGTTTGGCAGCTCATATGATGTTAACAAGGCAGGAGAAAAATATCAAAATGAACAAACAAAATTTATGCCCAATTCCCCCTATGCTATCGCTAAGTGCGCTGCTCATCATACCGTTCGTGTATATCGCAATGCTTACGGGCTTCATGCTAGTTCTGGCATTCTTTTTAATCACGAAGGACCGAGAAGGGGTGAAAACTTTGTTACTCAGAAAATAATAAATTGGATCGCAGACTTCAAGAATTGGAAATTAAAACACGGAAACGGAGATTTGTCATACAGTAAAGACAATATACATATCAACGACTATACCTTTCCTAAGCTTAGACTTGGCAATCTTAATGCGTATCGAGATTGGGGATATGCTGGAGATTATGTAGAAGCCATGTGGAGTATGCTTCAGCAGGAAAAAGCTGATGATTACGTTGTATGCACAGGTGAGTCCTATACTATATCAGACTTCCTAGACATTGCTTGCAATATAGCTGGCTTAGAAAATTGGTCAGAACTTGTAGTTATAGATTCAACATTTTACAGACCTTCAGAAGTTGATTATCTTCGTGGAGATTTTAGTAAAGCAAAGAACAAGCTAGGATGGCAACCAAAATACAATCTGGAGGAGTTGATCAAGCTCATGCTGGATGCGAAACTTTAAAATTCATTTAGACCTTATAGATTTACTATATCATATTAAAGCATTAGACTTAACAGAGTTTAATCAATGTTTTATGATTTACTTTGTAGAAGCAGATAATCCAGACTGTGCTTTGTACACTCTGTTATACAGGATAAAATATTTAATCATGGATTCAAGCGAAGATATAGAATATAGAATAGTGTGCAGAAAACTTAAAAGTCTAATTAGAATAGACAGGATAGAATCACTATGAGGAGAGACTACAACGACGAACAATACAAGAAATTTAGAATACATGTACTTAAGAGAGATAAATTCAAATGCCAAATGCCAAATTGTAAGACTAAAAAAAATTTACACGTACACCATATTAAAACATGGGCAACTGCATCCTCTCTTAGATACGAGCCTAAAAATGGAATTACCTTATGTAAGCGATGTCACAAATCTATAACTGGAAAAGAATCCCACTACGAAACTTTATTTAGAGAGATTATCAATGGCTAAGTACAAACAAGCACCAGACTTTACTGTCATAAAAGACACTAGAGAGCAAGAAGGTTATTACTTCAGTAAGTTTAATACTTGCGCTGGAATGATTGAACATAAACTAGATACAGGAGATTATTCTATAGAAGGATTAGAAGATAAAATATGTGTTGAAAGAAAAGGATGTGTAGAAGAGTTAGCTATTAATCTAGGACAGAAAAAACATGCGTTTATTAATGAGATAGAAAGAATGAAACCTTTCCCTCATAAGTATCTGGTATTAGAATTTTCTTTATCCGATTTGTTAAAATTCCCTAAAGACACTAGAATACCTGTAAAGAATAAATCTTCTTTGAAGATAACTGGCAAATATATGTTAAAGTCTTTGATAGAGTTTGAATTATACAATGACGTACACGTACTCTTCTGTGGAGACAAGCATACAGCATTTCTTGCTGTTAGCAGCATTTTCAAGCGAATTAACGAAATGTATACAATCGGGAGAAAAACGTAATATGATTGAAAAAGACATACTATACGATTATCACAATTATAGTTGTAATATAGGATCTAGAGAAATATTTCTTCATAACCATTATGGTTCTAACGATGAAGACAATCCCGGCGTAGAATATAAGATGGCTAATACTTTTTTGAAAAACTTAAGAGCTTTAGATGCTAAGTCCTCTGATCAAGTAACAATACACATGCATAGCGTGGGAGGCGTGTGGTCAGACGGAATGGCTATTTTCGATACTATTACTATGTCAAGATGTTATGTTTCAATGATTGCTTATGGTCAAGTAGAGTCTATGAGTAGTATAATATTCCAAGCGGCTGACGCTAGATACATAACACCCAATACATACTTCATGTCTCATTTTGGTTCTAGTTCTGCTAACGGAGAATACTTAAACGTTCAAAACTGGATTAAGTATGAAAAATATATTAACGACATTATGCTAGAAGTTTATGCTCGTAAATGTATTAAAGGAAAGTATTTCCAAGAAAGATACGAAGGCAAGCCAACTATAGGTAAAGTAAAGAACTTTTTAAATACAAAATTAAAATCTGGAGATTGGTATATCAATGCAGAAGAAGCAGTACATTATGGCTTCGCTGATGAGATTATAGATTCATGGGACAAAATAAAATAAAAAAAATTGATGAAGCTTGGCTGGGGTTAGAGTCTATAGATTCAGACTTTTTTAATCCCATGTCTATACTCAACGTTTCAGATGATGATTTCAATATTAAGCTAGCTTGGCTCATGACAAGACCTGAGTATCTATCTTTTATATGTAAAGAAATATTGAACGTTCAGCTACTTCCATCTCAGGCTTTATTCTTAGAAGAAATATGGAATAGAAAGTTTCCGATGCTTATTGCTAGTCGAGGCTTTGGTAAGTCTTTCATGTTATCTCTGTATGCTGTTCTTAGAGCGCTCATATTGCCGCGCAGAAAAGTTGTTGTTGTCGGAGCTGCATTCAGACAGTCTAAAGTCCTATTTGAGTATATGGAGACGATATGGCGAAATTCACCTATGCTTAGAGATATATGTGATGGAGATAGCGGACCCAGACGAGACACCGACAGATGTACGCTTCGTTTAAATGATAGTACAGTTACCTGCCTTCCTCTTGGTGACGGACAAAAGATTAGAGGCCAACGTGCTAATGATATTATTGCTGATGAATTTGCATCTATACCTAGAGAGATATTTGAGAATGTTGTAGCTGGTTTTGCAGCTGTTAGCGCAGATCCTGTAGAGAATGTGAAGAGATTAGCTTCTCAGAAAAAAGCAGAAGAATTAGGTGTAGAATTTGAAGAAGAACAAAAAGAAGTAAAAAAAGATAATCAAATTATTTTATCAGGTACTGCTTACTATGATTTTAATCACTTCGCTACATATTGGAAAAAATGGAAATCTATTGTTCAAAGTCGTGGTCGTTTAAACAAGTTGAAAGAGATTTTTGGAGAAGATCCACCTGAAAATTTTGATTGGACTCAATATTCCATAATAAGAATGCCATACGAGCTTTTACCCAAAGGCTTCATGGATGCAGACCAAGTAGCTCGTTCTAAAGCCACTGTGCATACTGGTATATATCAAATGGAATATGGCGCTTGTTTTACTAGAGATAGCCAAGGCTTCTTTAAAAGATCATTGATTGAATCTTGCGTAGCTTCAGAGGATGGAGGCGTTACAGATAAAGATAATAACATTGTTACTTTTGACTCAGTACTTATGGGTGATAAAGATAAGAAATATATATTTGGAGTTGACCCCGCTTCAGAAGTAGATAATTTTAGCATTGTCGTATTAGAGATTCATCCTTCTCATAGGAGGATTGTACATTGTTGGACTACAACTAGATCAGAACATAAAGAGAAGGTAAAAAAAGGTTATTCTACTGAAACAGATTTTTATTCCTACTGCGCAAGGAAGATTAGAGATTTAATGAAGTTGTTTCCATGTATACATATTGCTATGGACGCTCAAGGAGGTGGAGTTGCTGTCATGGAATCCTTACACGATAAAGATAAGATTAAAGAAGGAGAAGTAGCTATTTGGCCTACTATAGATGATAATAAAGAAAAAGATACAGATGGAGAACGTGGTCTACATATTTTAGAGATGTGTCAGTTTGCTAAATATGATTGGCTAGCTGAATCTAATCATGGCATGAGAAAAGACTTTGAGGATAAAGCATTGCTGTTTCCAAGATACGACAGTGTTTCTTTGACCATATCAGAACATGAAGATAATACAAAGCTAAGAATGTTTGACACATTAGAAGAGTGCGTACTAGATCTTGAGGAATTAAAAGATGAACTATCTATGATACAGATGACTCAGACTACTTCTGGCAGAGATAGGTGGGATACTCCACAAGTAGTTGTTGGAACAGGCAGAAAGAGTAAAATGAGAAAAGATAGATACTCAGCTTTACTAATGGCTAACATGGCTGCTAGAGTTTTACAAAGAACTCCAGAGCAAGCTGATTACGAATTTTATGGAGGTTTTGCTACTGAAAGTCATAAACCAAAAATAGATGAAAACATGTACACTGGACCATCTTGGTTCTCTGATCAGATGAAAGATGTGTATTAATTTGTATACAATCCAATTAACAATTCAATTGAGGTTAAAACATAATGCCTAACGATAATATGATAACTTGGAACGATGGTGACGAGGTTAGTAAAACAAATGCTTTCTCAAAGTTCTCTGATAGCGTGGAAGCTTACACGGGCCTTAACAAGTCTCAAGGTAGCCATTATAGGCATTTTATAGACATCGAGCCAAATCGCTCTGTTAAACCGGGGTTCACCTCCCAAGACTACTATGCCTTTAGGCCAGATGAAGCTGTTCCTCAACAGCAGCGTAGAATTATTAAAATGTGTATGGATGCTTACGACAAGGTTGGCATCATTCGCAATATAATTGATTTGATGGGAGACTTTGGAAGTCAAGGTATTCAGATTGTACACAGAGATAAAACTGTTGAAAAGTTCTATCAGCAGTGGTTTAAAAATGTAAATGGGAAAGAACGCTCTGAAAGATTTTTGAACAATTTTTACAAGACAGGTAATGTCATAGTTCATAGGAGCTATGCAAATATTACCCCTCAATTGAAACAGTATATGAAAGCTTTGTCTAGCGACATAAAGGTGGAAGTGCCTCAAGCTCCAGCTAATGAAATACCTTGGAGATATAATTTCTTTAACCCGCTGACTGTAAAAATGAAAGATGGTAAACTATCTTTATTCATGGGACTACAGAACTATACCATTACAACTAATTCATTTTTTGATAAGTTTAAGGCTGGAGAAATACCTAGCCATGTTTTAGAAACTCTTCCTCCCGCCATGAAGCAGAGTCTGATTAGAGGAGAAAAGGAGATACCTTTAGATCCAGAAAGACTTAGCGTATTTTACTATAAAAAAGATGATTGGAAACAATGGGCCAATCCTATGATATATGCTATTCTAGATGATATTGTTATGCTAGAAAAGATGAGACTTGCAGACATGTCTGCTTTAGACGGTGCTATTTCTAATATTAGATTGTGGACTCTGGGTAATTTAGATCATAAGATTTTACCTAATAAATCAGCTATTAATAAACTTAGGGATATACTTTCTAGTAATGTCGGTGGAGGAACTATGGAACTTGTTTGGGGTCCAGAGCTTTCTTTTCAAGAATCTAGCAGTGAAGTATACAAGTTTTTAGGTTCTGAAAAATACACCTCAGTATTGAATAGTATCTACGCTGGACTTGGCGTTCCCCCAACACTTACTGGCATGGCTGGTAATGGCGGTGGATTTACTAATAACTTTATATCACTTAAAACTCTTCTCGAAAGATTGCAATATGGTAGAGACCATTTAGTTAAATTTTGGGAAAAAGAACTAGAGATTGTAAGAAAATCTATGGGCTTTAGATATAAGGCTCATATTCAGTTTGATCAAATGACTTTATCCGATGAAGCTTCTGAGAAGAATTTGCTTATACAGCTTGCTGATAGAGACATTATTAGTCACGAGACTCTTCTTGAAAGATTTAAAGAAATACCTCAAATTGAAAATATTAGACTTAAACGTGAAATCAATAAAAGAGACACCGTTGGTCCTGATAAAGCAAGTCCTTTTCATAATGCTAATCATAAGCAAGACATGGAAAAGATTGACAAGCAAGGAAAAATTAATAAAAAGAATCAACCCAAACAAGCGCCTGCACCTGAGCGAGAAGAAAAAGCTTCTGATCCTAATGGTAGACCTTTATTCAAAAAGGACGATAAGCCTAGAAAACGAAGAGTTGATAATCCTAAGTCTAAGCCGGGAGTGGCAGAATTAATTGTATGGTCTGACGCTACGTGGTCTAAGGTTAGTGATGTGGTAAATACTGCTTATCTCAATACGAGCAAAGCGTCTAATCTTAGACAGTTGACTAAGCAGGACGTTAAGAATATAGAAAAATTAAAATTAGATATATTCACCAATTTGGATGTACTTTCCGATGTAAGCCAATCCTCTATTATTAAGGTCTTAAAATCTGGTTTAACTACTCCAAAATTATTTTCCGAAAAGTTACATGCTAACAACATATCTCTTGAAGAGATGCCTATCGACACGTATCGAAAACATGTGGTGGGAACATTCATAGCAGAACACATTGAATAATACAGTATTTTCACTTTTTTGTGTATAATGTTGTTGAGAGGTGAGTATGCAAATATATAAACAAGAAATTCAAGACGGTATCGCTGACGTTGTTCAATCAACCGCCAGTATAGCATACTGTATGCCAGCAGTTGTTTGCAGTGAATCAGAAACTATTGATAACGCTTTCGCTCATCAAATTAAGGCTGAAAGCTCAAATCCTAAACAAATAGATTTATTCTATCTTAAGTCAGTTTTAGTGTCTACTGGTTGGAACAAAAATGATGATGTGTTTGACGCTGACGCGACTTGGGATGCTAGAACAACTCCTGAAGATAAACAATTCAATCTTATGCACAATGAGAACGATATCATTGGGCATATAACTGGTAGCTATGTTGTTGATAGAGATGGCAATGTAGTGAACGATGATACTCAGCCTGATGATTTTGACATTATCACGGAGGCTGTGTTATATAATAGCTGGACAGAACCAGATAATCGACAACGAATGACTCAAATTATTGCTGAAATTGAAGAAGGCAAATGGTTTGTTTCTATGGAGTGTTTGTTCGCTGGATTTGACTATGCTTTATTAGACGAAAATGGTAATGCAAAACTTCTTCAACGTAATGAGGGGTCTGCATTTTTAACTAAACATTTACGAGCCTACGGTGGTACTGGAGAATACGAAGGCTACAAACTTGGTAGATCATTAAGACAGATTTCTTTTTCTGGTAAAGGTCTTGTATCTAAGCCAGCGAATCCTAGAAGTGTGATACTTGATGCTAGTCGAGCTTTCTCTCTAAGTTCTAACTCAGATATTTTAACTACTTTTCCTAAAGGAGAAAATGACATGTCAGATACTAATCTTTTAGAGAAGCAGCTTGCGGACTTACAGAGTGAGCTAGCCTCTGCTAAAGAAGAAAACAAGATGCTTGGTGAACAAGTCGAAGCTGCATCTGCTAAAGAGCAAGGCGAAACTATTGCCAAACTTGAATTAGCAGCATCAGAAAAAGACGAAGCAATTAAGGCTCTTGAAGCTAGCGTTGCTGAAAAAGAATCTTCCATTGTTGAACTTCAAGAAAACCTTGAAGCTAAGAATAATGAATTCATCGAAAAGATGAAAGAAATGAAGAAAATGAAAGATGAGAAGAAAGCAGAGTCTCGTAAGGCTGCACTTCTTGATCTTGGTTTTGACGCCGAAGAAGCTGAAGAATCAGTTGCTTCCTACGAAAGTTTTGATGACGCCACTTTTGAAGCTATCATCGTCGCAATGACGAAGATGGACGAAAAGAAGAAGGCTGGATACAAAGCTAAGATGGAAGAAAAAGAAAAAGAGGAAGACGAAGTTAAAGCTCGTAAACCTCTCGCTGAAGAAGCTGAAGCTGAAGCTGAAGAAGCCGAAGCTGAAGTAGCTGCTGAAGCTGCTCTTGAAGAAGTCGAAACCACTGAAGCTACCTTAGTTGATGCTTCAGAAGAAACTGACGAACTAGAAGCCACCAGAGCGAGTGTCGCTGAATGGCTTGAAAATAACGTACTTAGCAAATAATTAAAGGAGAAATTAATTATGGCTCTAAAATCAGATAGATATGAACTCCAGACTGACATTAGCTTTTTCTACAATGCTGCTGCGACGACTCGTGGTTGCGTTGTATGTCATGGCGGCACGGCAGGAACTGGAGCAGCTATGGATCAGGGCGCAAATCTTTGCGCAAAATCAGCCTCTAGTTCTGCAAAGGTGCTTGGCATCTTGTTGAACGATGTAGTTGACAAAGACCTTACTCGTACTCATCTTAATCAATATAAGGATGAAGTACAAAAGGGTGGTAAAGTTACAATTCTTCGCAAGGGCTATGTAGTAACTAGTGATGTTACTGGAACCCCAGCTGCTGGAGATGTAGCTTATCAGTGTGAAACCACTGCTGGCAACGTTGCCACAAGTGGAACAAATGTCGTTGGTGCTTTCTTGTCAGCAGAAGATGCTGATGGTTACGCCAAGGTCGAAGTCAACCTCCCCTAATTTAACATTCTAAGGAGAATAATAATATGCCTATTAATGAAAGACCTAGTGATGAATTTATCAGTCTTCTCCGTAAATCCGGGGACTCTGATATTAATGTAGCACAAGCTGCCCAGCGTGAATTCGCCAAGGCTCTTGAGCTTCCACTCCGAAAGGGTGTCCTTGTCGGTAACATCCTCGGAAATATTTTCGAGACTATTAACGTAGAAGCTGGTTCAACAACTGAGTTTCCTCTTGATCTTATCAGTCCCGGACTCGAAGGTGAGCATGTAGCTTATACTAATCCCGGTCATGGTAGAATTCCAGAGCGTTCGGTTGAAAGTGATTACGTCATGATTCCAACGTACAGCATTGCATCTTCCGTAGATTACCTTCTACGATATGCTCGTGAAGCACGTTGGGACGTAGTGGGTCGCGCCATGCAAGTCATGGAAGCTGGCTTCGTTAAGAAGATGAATGATGATGGATGGCACACGCTATTAGCAGCTGGTGTTGATCGCAACATTCTTGTTTTTGATGGCGATGCAACTGCTGGCATGTTCAGCAAGAGACTCGTTTCTCTCATGCAAACTGTTATGCGCCGTAATTCTGGTGGTAACAGTGCTTCAACTGGTCGTGGTCGTCTTACTGACCTCTACGTATCTCCAGAAGCTCTTGAGGATGTTAGAAATTGGGGTCTTGATCAAGTTGATGAAGTTACCCGTCGTGAAATCTACACGGCATCTGAAGATGGCGCACCAATAACGCGTATCTTTGGTGTTAATCTTCATGATCTTGATGAACTTGGAGAAGGTCAAGAGTATCAAAGCTTCTTCACCTCTGAGCTGTCTGGTAGTTTACAAGGCAGTGATCTTGAGCTTGTCGTTGGTCTTGATCAGTCCTCCAATGATAGCTTTGTAATGCCCGTTAAGGAGCAGTTGTCAGTCTTTGAAGACCCAACTCTCCACAGACAGCAAAGAGCTGGCTACTACGGCTTTGCAGAGCTTGGCTTTGGCGTTCTAGATAATAGAAGAATTATCCTTGGATCATTCTAATTTTATTGTCTGAATCCTAATCAATTAAGCCACCTCCATCTCTTGGGGGTGGCTTTTTTGTGTATATAACAATAGGTTACACCCCCCGTGTTTTGATTACTAGGAGAATACAATATGGCTGCTATATCGGATTATCTTGAGAAAAAACTATTGAATTTCTTATTTAGGTCAGGAACTTTTGAAAAGCCTATTAATGTATCCTTAGCACTATTAAACGAAGTACCAAAAGATAACGACACAGGATCTACATTTGTTGAAGTTCCAGAAAAACGAACTAATGAATCTGGAGCGGAGCAAATCACTCAGTATGCCAGAGTCTCTTTAGGTAAACCCTTAGACAATGGCGACTCAAGTTGGTCAGCTCCCGGACAAGATCCAAACTCCGCTTATTATGTATATACTGATGAAGTAGATAATTCAGGATATTTTTATCCTTTATATCTACAGCAAGTAAAAGCGCAGGGAGCTGGAAACGGGTCTACTACTAGTTATACTTTTGAAGAGTTTCCCGGAGTTTCATTTTACCAACCTGATGGTGTTGGCTCTGGTGGAACGGCTTCTGATACCAATCCTGATCCATCAGAAATAATTTACAGAAAGTATGATGGAAATGGTTTTATACAAAACTCAGAAAATATAACTTTTAGCCAAGCTGGTAAAGGTGGATGGGGAACGATAAAAGCTGTAGCAATTGTTGATAGTAGTGAATATGGACAAGGTGATATCCTTATGTACGCACCTCTAGAAGTAGAAAAGGCAATTGGTGAAGGTGATGTTGTTCAGTTCATTCCATCTCAACTAGAAATAAGCTTAAAGTAATATGAAACTATCAAAAAATGTCCTTGTTGATAACATCAAGAAAGATATATTAGATAATAGCGTTGGCGCTATATCTCCACAAGACATACGAAGAAACTTTTTAGATTTAATAGATTCTGTTGATCTCTTAACAGAATTTGGTAATCTTGAATCTATAAACTTTTCTACAGTAGACTTGCGAACTACTAGAGTTGGTTTAGAAACTTTAACTAAAAGAAAAGTTAGAGGATACAATAGCGTTGACAATGTAGCTTTAGGATTTGGCTCTCTTAAATCTCAGATTGATGGTTCGCAGAACACAGCTCTTGGAGCTTTTTCTTTAACCTGCAATATGTATGGTCAAGATAATGTGGGTATTGGATTTCACTCTCTAGGCAGTACCATTAATGGTTATGCAAATGTGGGCGTTGGTAGCTTCTCTTTAAACAATAATAAAGAAGGTAGTTTCAACATAGCGATTGGACACGGAGCTGGCTATTACGTTGATAGAAATAAAAGCTATCAATTTTTTGTTGCATCTCATCCAATAGACGAAGATTATATTTGTAGCAATAAAGGTGGTGCTGGACTCGTACCCTTACTCCTTGGAGATCTTACTTCCAATAGTCTCAGGCTTGGTGTAGGTATTAGAGATCTTCACGATGGAGCTACGCTGCAAGTTGGTGGACATACGCATCCTTCTGTCACTTCTTCTTATGACTTAGGATCTACCTCTTACAGGTATAAAAATATATATCTAACTAGTGTTATATCCTATCCTAATAACGACTCATTTTCTTACAACACATCAAGCAAAGAATTTACTCTTTCTAATAAACTTACTGTTAGAAGTGAAGTTGTTATAGATGATAGTTTAACTGTAGATAAAAACATTATTAGTAATACTGGATATATTTCTGTTGGTCGTCATGTTTCTGCTACTTCTGGTATCTTCAGTGATGGGCTAGACGTTGGTGGTAGTATAATTCCTGACACTTCCGTTTTATATGATCTTGGAGATGCTCGCCATCAATGGAGAAATGCTCATATATATAATTTAACATCTAACGGTGTTGCTAAATTTAATATCTTTCAAGCAGAAGAACAATCTCATTTTAGACATAAAACAATATACTTAGCTTCTCAGTTTGAAATGGATGGATTTGACGGAGGTGGTGTAAGCGATCTTTACGAGTTCTTCGATCCTAATCAAACGGAGGTAACTCCTGATGAACCTTTACAATATTTAATGGACGAAGATCTTGAGGGAGCTGGCTTTAGACTTGGAGCGAGCGGTGTTGACTATACTCGTTCTTATGATCTTACTTTCAAACCTAGAAATACATCTTGGCGAAGCCTGTCTATAGACGATGCTTATTCTAGATCTGCTTGGTTTTCTACAATTAGCATAGAGACAGCTGCTGGAAGACATGTAAAGACTGATAGAATTATTAACGGTGGTAGCATAGGAATGTTTAGCTATAATGCTAGACTTGGTATATATCTTAAGGGTGGTAGAGCTTTTGTTGGAGATGAGACAACAAGCGCTATAGCAGGAATAGCAGATGTAAACTTTATTGCTTCAGAATCTGACCAAGAAGAGCATGTTGTTTCTATACAATCTCCAAGCTCTGGTGTTAATACATTCTTGACATTCTTAGACAATACTTCTGTTGCTCAAGGTATTCGTGGATTTAAGACGGGTTATATCAGCGATTCAGAACTGTCACCTCCAAACTTTTTCAACAAAGAAGAAAGCCAAAGACCAAACAGATATATTATATCATCTTACAATGACACAGACTTTGCTAAACGATGCTTTACATTACTTCAAGATGAGACAGAAGGTTATGTTGGCATTAGCAATTTTGATTATTCAGAGTCCATGCTTCCAGACACAATCTTAAACGTAAGAAGTACTGGAAATGCAATATGTAGACTCACAGCTGAGAATGATAGTGATACTGAAGCTAGCCTAGAATTATTAGCATCCAAAAACTGCCAAGATTATGGAGCAGCTTTTCAGTATATAAAAAATAGTGGAGTATTGAGAGTCAATACTTTCTATGATGGCATTGAAACAAATGTTCTTACCATTAGCGATAATGAAGGCACAGTTGCAATTCTTAATGATAAGATGGCAACTAATGCTATGTTATCCTTGGGCAATGACAAGCATCCAAACGCACACTTGTCGATGCGTCATTCTGCGCAGGTTCCTACTCCAACAGAAGATTATGGACAGGTATTCACTAGAACTATAGAAGGTTTAGATCTACAATCAACTCTATTATCTTTCATGGATAGTAGTGGTAATTTGTTTAATGTTGACATGACTGCTTCTAGCGCTGACGGTTCTATTATTGATAAGCCTCTTGGTTTAGACACTAGAGGTAATACATTTGGAGGCGTAAGATGTCCATTATCTAGGTCTAATCTTACAAGTTCTACAAAGAACAATACAGCTATTGGCTATGAAGCTTTATCTGAGTTGACTACTGGCATTGATAACACAGCTATAGGATATAAAGCTGGCAAGCATATTAATTCAGGTCATCATAATACATTTTTGGGATCTACAGTTGGCACTGCAAATCAGAATTATGCTATTCTTATTGGTACTGATTTGACAACTGAAACTGATGGAGAAATAAAAATAGGTCATGGGTCTTCTCCACTCATTGAAGGCAAAGCTCATGGAGATGCACGATCTTTAAATGTTAATTCACTGTTAATAGCCGACAACCTTAAAAGTAAATCTGGGCTTATTGTTTCTCCAAATTCAAATCTGACTATTGAGGGAGAATCTACTAGCTCTGTTCAGACATTGCTTGAGTTTAAAACTGGCACATCTACTTCAAATAATATATCTTATCTTAATAGTACGTCTAGATCTTTGACTATTAAGGGTGACATAAGAGTAGAAGGCAAGATACTATTTGGTAACAGCACTAAAATAGACAATGCAAATTTCTTAGATAATATTACTAACAACTCTAGCAGGATAGACACCACTAATGGAAGAATAACTAATAATGAAAATGCATTTAATAATCTTAAAAGTTCATTTGATTCTCTATTAATTGAGGGTGTTGTAGAACAAGATATATCGTTTGACGATTTGCCAACATCATTTTCAGATACGCCCTTACAATTCTATATCAAGAAAAAAGTCATAAACTCATCTGGAAGCCTAGTAGATGCTCCTTCTTCTGCAAGTGATCCTAATTTAGTTCTAGTGGTTTTAAGAGATCCTTATCTATCTGTAAGGAAAGGCGATTATATAATAGCAATGAGGGTCAATGGTGAGTACAGACCTATTACTATTACCGGCGCTCCTTAAGGAATAGGTAAGGCGGGACTATGACAACTACCACAACTCCATGTCCAGAACCAAATCCAACTCCTGATTGTGAAAATGGGACATTAGTCCCAATATATCATCCAGTTACTCAATGCTTGATTGGTTATAATTGCTTAGAAGATACTACTACTTCGACCACTACTAGACATCCACAGTCTTGCGAAGTAGAAGATAAAAATTGTTTTAGAGAAGAACATAGAACAAGAAGAATTAGAGCCGTCCCCAAACCTAATCCTTATATAAACTATATAGTTTCAACTACAGCGATTCCCACATCGACTACTACGACTACTGAATCTCCTTATCCTCAAG
>Ga0257110_1000526_pt1 | contig 18423 bp, 13 predicted proteins | sample LP_taG_7_FD_190184 | JGI IMG/M metagenome (GOLD analysis project Ga0257110, IMG submission 190184) | Marine microbial communities from Northeast Subartic Pacific Ocean, Canada - LP_J_2015_P26_10m | ecosystem: Environmental > Aquatic > Marine > Oceanic | place: Canada: Northeast Subartic Pacific...
ATACCAACAGATCAGACCCAAGAGAATGTAGCTATGGGCTTTAACAAAGAAATTCTTACTGACTTACTACGAGACGAACTGGGCTTCTCAGGAGTGGTATGCACTGATTGGGGCATTGTAGCCAGTCGTGCATGGGGGGTAGAGGATCTATCAGTTCGAGAGAGATACAAAAAATCAATAGATGCAGGTGTTGATCAATATGGAGGTGAGAATGATCCAGAGCATATCGTGAGTCTTGTTCAATCTGGAGAACTAACCGCGGAGAGAATTGATGAATCTGTTAGGCGTATTCTAATTAATAAATTTGATCTAGGTTTGTTTGAGCAGGCTATGGTCGATGAGGGTCTTGTCGGCTCCTTAGTTAGAAAGCCTGAATACATAAATGCAGGGCTTGATGCGCAACGCAAGTCAATCGTCCTTTTAAAAAATGAAATAAGCAAAGGCCGCACATTACCTGTCGCTGAGGGTAAGAGAATCTTTGTTGATGGACTAGATGTCGATCAAGCAAAGTCATTTGGTAATGTGGTATCCACTCCAGATCAGGCGGATATCATAATTCTTTATTTACCAACAGTCTTCAATGGCAATCAAGCTCCAGGCTCAAATGAGTTGATCGACAAGTTTCTAAGCGGAATTCTACCCGATGGTGATTTGACATATGGATCTGACATACTAAAAAAGGCTAAGACTTATGCTGATTATGCAACACTGATAACGGTAGTTGATTTAAACCGACCGGCAATACTTACCGAATTAAATGAAATTAGTGATGGATTGATTGGTACATTTGGTGTCTACGATTCTATTTTATATGAAGTGATCTTTGGTCAGTTCAGCCCTCAAGGTAAGTTGCCATTTGAGGTACCGTCCTCTATGGAATCGGTCGAAACCCAGAAGGAAGACCTTCCAGATGATTCAGAGTCTCCAATTTTTGAATTTGGGCACGGCCTCACTTACTAGTGTTAGATTGAGAATTGCCCCTCTTTCGAGGGGCATATCAGGGGGTAGAGTCTCTTTCTGAGGCTATGAGTCTCACTTTATCGGTGTTTGGTGAGTGCCTAATCTCCTGAAGTAATCACTGTATCAATGACGTGAATGACTCCATTTGTTGCATAGATGTCGAAGGTAGTAACGTTTGAGCCTTGGATCTGGAGAGAAACCTGCTCCTGGTCTACTGACCACCACTTGCTGTTGACCGCCTTGCCAAAAACATCTCCCGGCTCTACATCATTCGCATAAAAATATAGAGGCCTGCCTTTGTATGTAACTTGATGAGTATCATCCAATCGAGTAACCAGATTCAGTCCTGGGATATTGGTTACGTCACCATCTGAAACAGTCACAGGGGGCCATGTGGAGGCGCAAGTACCCTCGCAATTGCTTCCAGAGGAACCTAGATCATCGTCAAAAACATAAACGGTAAAACCTGGTTTCTCTGAGTTATTACCGCCCACCAATCGTTGGGCAACCGCGTCATAAGCGACCTCGTCGCTATCATTATTGGAGGTAGATACAAAATTGACTAGGTTCACATTTAGGTTGTCTCCACCAATAGAGGCAACAGTTGATCCGTTTGCTGAGAAGGCAGTCACTGAGTTGATTTCTGCTCCACTCACCACATGCTTGAGCAAGATGTCGGTTAGGGCAGCTGAATCGCTTAAGAGATTGCTTAATACGTCACTATCTATCTTACTAAAAGCATCATTGGTTGGCGCAAAGACTGTAAACGTAGCTGTCTCATCACTTAGCGTTGATACAAGATCAGCAGCGCTCAGAGCAGTAACGAGAGTTGAGAAGGCGCTATTTGACGTTGCTATATCCACCACCGACTGAGTGGGATTTTCTTTGACTGAGGATGGAAGAATCACCTGATCCACGACGTGGATAACTCCGTTATCCCCCATTACATCGGCGAGTGAAACAGCTGACTTATTGACGTACAGAGTATTATCGGACAGCGACAGTGCTGCATTTTTGTCATTTGCCATTGTGACCTTATTGGACCCTGATTGGGCAATCGTTAAGGCAGCGTCCTGAAGAACCTCCGAGCCAATAATCACGTGGTTTAGAAGAATGTCAGAAAGAGTATCTGTGTCTGCAAGAAGATCTGCAATGGTATCCTGACCGAGCAGGTCAAAAGCTGCATCGGTTGGTGCAAAAACTGTGAAAGTCTCATCAGAGTTGTCCAATACTGAGGCCAGACCAGTTGCTTGGAGTGCTGCTACGAGGGTCGTGAAATTGCCGTTCTCGACCGCCACGTCTACCACTGAACCTAGTGGATCAGGAATCTCAACATCTGCAATCACAACTGTATCTATCACATGGATAATGCCGTTAGATGTGTAGATATCCTTGGCGATAATGGTGGCTCCGCCAAACGTTAGACTGTCTGATTCACTGTTGATGAGAACTGGGATATTTGCTCCTGAAAGGGTTGCTGCTGAAGCACCATTCAACGAATAAGCAGTCACCGAATTTACCTCAGCATCAACAACGTGCTGCAAAAGAATACTACTCAAAACGTCGGTGTTAGCCAATAGGATGTCGATGGTAGCTGGGTCGATCATCGCGAAGGCTGCATCGGTGGGCGCAAAAACAGTGTAGTTCACTGAGTCATCAGACAGGGCAGTATCAAGGCCGGTTGCCTGCAGAGTTGCAACAAGGGTGGTGAAGTTTCCGTTTGCTACTGCGGTCTCTACGATGTCCATACTTGGCTCGCCTTTTTCCGCTGGCGGAATCAGAACCGCATCGATGACATGAATAATTCCATTGTCTGCTTCGACATCAGCTATGATAACAGTCGAGGTATTGATCAGCAGATCTTCATTGTCAAGCGATAGCCCGATTGAATCTCCGTTTACCATCTCTACTGTTGAACCCGCGAGAGAGATTGCTTGTGAGGCATCCACCTCTCCGCTTAAAACGTGATAAGTCAAAATATCTGTAAGGGTCTCAGTATCTGCGAGGAGGCTATCTATCGCTTCCTGACCAAGCAGGTTAAATGCGTCATCTGTGGGAGCAAAAACCGTAAACTCTGCGTTTTCATCATCTAAAGTCCCATCAAGACCTGCCGCTTGAAGTGCAGCGACCAGCGTAGTAAATCTTCCATCGGCAACTGCTACGTCGACAATGGTCGTTGGATCTGGAGCCGGCTGAGGGTGGGGATCTGGTACGTAATGCTTTTCACCTCCACCGCCACATCCGACAAGTGTGAATAGAATGGTGAGGCCGAGCAGTCTTAGATGCGTCATGTGTAACTCCCTGAATTTTTTTTAGAATAATTTATTTTTAAACGATAAGCTTTTGCACCTGCAGGCTAAAGAAACTTACCCTTAAATAAAAATCGAATGTAGACGGAGCGTTACGCCGCTATTTGAATATCGGTTTAATAAGAGGGAACATTAATACTTTGGTGAGGTATGTAGAATGAACAAAAGTTGAATTAACGTAAGCTTAAATTTCCTCGATAAACTGTTCCTAACACCTCAATTTCCTTGATCAGCATTGTGTCTATTTTGAATGGATTTGTATCAAGAATTGTAAAATTTGCAATTTTGCCAACCTCTATTGAGCCAAGAGAATCTTCTAGATTTAAAGTTTTAGCTGCTGCGATCGTAATGGCTTGCATGGCTGTGTAAGGATCCACTCGCTGATTTTGTGAAATTCTCTTATTGCTGGATGTTACCCGATTAATTGCTGTCCAGGCCAGGGTAAGAGGTTCCAGTGGTGCCATTGCAAAGTCCGAGTGATAGGAGGTGGATATGTCTCGACTGGCTAGGGAATTTATTGGCACCAAATTCTCAGCGCGCTCAGTCCCCAGGCCATGATCTGCGTACTTGTCTGCAAGAGCCCACAAATAAAACGGGTTGACCGAGGCTTCTATCTCCATGTCATCAATTTGGCTTGCGATAGAGTCAGTAAAATAACCCATGTGATGGAATGTTAGCCGATGATCTAATCGTGGATATTTTTTCTGATCTTCAGAGACGAAATCTAAAACCTGTTGAATGCCTTTGTCACCATTGGCATGGACATGGATTTTAAAATTACTGTTCCAATACAAGCTGATCTGTTTTTGTAGGACATTGAGAGGTGTCATCCACTCGCCATGATGACCATCCGTGTAACCATCTATCATTTGCATGGCTTGAGAGTAAATTGCCCCATCTGAAAACAATTTAACTTGATTAGGGAGGAATGTAATATTGTTAGTATTAAAAGTTGGAAGTGTTTTGATAAATTCTAGTGCATTTTCATCACTGCCTTTCATCGAGGATAGCTGAGTGCCGTTTGGAATAAGATAGACATCATAAGGAGGGCTAGTGTCCATCTCTTGTTTGAGTAATGCATATTCCCCATTAAAGTTGATGTTAGGAAAACCTGGTTCTGCAATTGTTGTGATACCATTTTTTTTAATTAACTCAGTCATCAAACCTAGACCTCTCATGTAGCGAGATCCGTCAAGTAGGAGAGGGGCCATTTTAGGTGCTAGTGCCATCCATCCCCCTTCGTAAAAATGCCCCTTGTCCCAATCAACTTGTGGGTTTGCCCTAAATTCTTTTTCACTGATTCCCAGGGCATTAATTGTGGCGTCATTTAGAAAAATTTCATGAAAGGATCTATGAATAATTGCAACTGGTTGTCCCTTTGCAAGCTCATTTAATAGTGATCTCGATAATTCCCCATGCCAGAGTTCATGATATCCCCAAACAAAGAAAATTTCCCTTGGCGACGCTCTCTCAGATATGGCTGAAGATAATCGGCTAATATACTCTTCGTGACTAGAAACCCCCTTTTGGATTCTATCGGGGAGTACCCAGTCATAAGGAGCGATAATTTCATTTGGCAGTATTGTTGCGGCGAGAGATGGATGCACATGAGGCTCAATGAACCCAGGCATCATAGTTCTTTCCTGAAGAAGACGTTGTTTTGAATCAGGATATTTTAGATTAGCTAATGCCAAAGAGCCGACAAAAACAATTTCTTCTCCATCAATAACGACGGCCTCTGCATATTGCAGTAAAGGACCACTCATAGTGATGATGTCTCCACCAGAGTACGTTATAAATTTCGTGTCTGGCTTAGGTTCATTATTACAGGCTGTGAGTAGATAAATGCAGAGAAGTATCAAAGGATATTTCATGTCAAACCTCTTGCTGGTGAATAATCCCCATTACTCTATTTAAGCGAAATTATGAAAAATAATAAACAAAAGACATCATTGAATTTAGAATCCGAGGTCTTCTTGAGTGACGTCAATGAATATATCATCATGAGTAATCTGCGCATTTATTAGTATGGGTCGACAACATACAAAGCAGTCTTCAGTATAGATTTGAGATTCTGATGGATCCACAAGAATAGTGATAGACTCCCAGCAGAAAGGGCAGGTAATTGATTTTTCAACGAGCTCAAAATTCATAACTTATTTGGATTCCCAAGATTGAATGTCACTGGAGAAGTCTTTAGCAATTGCTCTTGCTGTCATCTTCGCGGACATCATCACACTTGGAGTACCAGCGCCTGGTTGGGAACTAGCACCAACTAAATATAGGCCATCAATATCTTCCGAGCGATTATGAGGACGGAAAAAAGCAGATTGAGTCAGTCTTGGTTCAACACCAAAACTATTTCCGAGATGGCTGCTTAGTGTTGTTTCAAAATAATCTGGCGTTACAAATTCACAGTGCACCAAGTTAGTCATCAGATCAGGAATGTATCCCTCTTCGTCTAGGAATTTCAACACCGTATCGGTTAATCGGGGACCCTCTATTTGCCAGTCAATAGAGCTTCCATTGTGGGGGACGGGGATTAGAGTATAGGCTGCATGATGGCCTTCAGGTGCCAAGTCAGGGTCCGTGATAGTCGGAATATGTAGGTACTGACTGAAGTCACTCGCTAAGACCTTGCGTTTGAAAATATCTGTAAGTAACTCCTCGTAGCGAGGGCCGAGAATAATATTATGATGGCGAAGATCGATATCTCCAGTGTCTTTGAAGCCGAAATAAACTACGAGCAGCGACATTGAGTAGTGCATATTTCGAACTCTCCAGTCTGGATTCCAACGCCTGTGCTTTGAATCAATCAGTGACATGTAGGTATGAGCATAATCAGCGTTACTAATCACAATATCTGCGGCAATTGTTTCTTTATTATTGAGGACTAAGCCCTTAATGTGTGGTTTCTTGAACCAATTCTCACGACGATTTATATCAATTTTGGTTACCTCAGCTTCATATCGTATGACACCACCTAGTTCTTCAAATTTCTTGACCATTCCATTTACTAGCGCGCCAGTCCCACCCATTACATAGTGGACACCCCATGTTTTCTCTACGAAATGAATCATCGAATAGATAGCGGGCACAACGAGGGGATTGCCACCGATTAAAAGTGTTTCAAAACTGAAGACTTGTCGAAGTTTGTCGCTCTTAAAGTAACGGCTAGTGAAGGAAAACAAGCTACGGACAGCATCCAGCCTTAGAAGATCAGGTAAAACTTTGAGCATTGAAGGAACATCGCTGAAAAAGGTATAACCGAGTTCTAAAAAGCCTCGCTTAAATATAGCTTCAGCATCTGTGTGAAAACGCTCATAGCCATCTAGATCATCAGGTGCAATTTCCTTGATCTGTTCTCGTGTATGAATGGGATCACCATCATAATCAAAGAAGCTTTTATCATCAAAATAGATGCGATAAAACGGCTTGATAGGCACAATTTCTGCGTACTTTTTTGTTGCTACTCCTAAGCCAGATTTACTCTGATTTAGTGGAGTTGGAAAGTCAGGTTTTTCTAAATTATGGGTATCTCTTTCAAGAGCGAAGAGCTCCTCAATGAAATGAGGCACTGTTATAACGGTAGGACCCATATCAAAGGTAAAGCCATTTACTTTTTTCACGTAGGCTCGACCACCTGGGCCGTCGAGTTTTTCAACTATTGTTGTATCAAAACCCAAACTTTGTAACCGAAGCCCCAGGGATAGACCGCCAAATCCTGAACCAATAATGATGGCTTTCTTCCGATCTTGGATCACTCACATTTCTCCGGTGAATATAGGATTACTTTGCATAGGTCTATTTCAGATCGGCTAAAGGATGTTCGCCCTCTAACCATGGACTTTCAAAAAAAGGATCAACCATCGATGTCGTTACATCTTCGATACGGGCTGGATTCCATGTCGGACTATGGTCCTTATCTATAGCTAGAGCTCTAATACCCTCGACAGTTTCGGTCTGGGCACCCACCCGTTGGAGATGATTAGTATAAAAACAGTGTTGGACAAGTGTGCGCTCAAGACGAAGTTCATCTGCAAGACTCATATGCCGACCAAGCTTTATTTGTCTGAGTGATACATGGAGCATCAGAGGAGAGCGTTTATGTAAAAGTTTACTGGTCTCTTTTGCCCAGGGTGAGCTACTTTTCTCAAGTTCCCTCAAAATTTCGGAGGGTGTATCAAAACTGAAAATTTCATCGATCTCCGGATTCAACCAATTATCATCTTCTGGAAGCCTAGAATCATCAATTATGCTATGTAGTCTCGAAATACGTTGATCAACTGACATCATTTCATTATTTGTGAGGCTAGCCCAGTAATCTTGTAGGTTGTCGCTGTTAATCGCTCGATCAGCCAAATCAGCGGCTAGAGCCTCGGAGCCGTTTAATACTTTGCCCGTCAGCCCTAGATATTCTCCACAGTATCCTGGACATTTGGGTAAAAAATAGCCTCCTCCAACATCTGGGAATAAACCAATATTTGTCTCTGGCATCGCTATTTTAGTACGCTCTGTAACAATGCGAAGTGAGGCTCCTTGAGAGATACCCATGCCACCACCCATCACTATTCCGTCCATAAAGGCTATATAGGGTTTTGGATAATTAAAAATTAAATGATTAAGGCGATATTCTTCGGTAAAAAATGCCTCTAAGTTTGGATCATTAGCGATACTTGCTCTATGGAAAAAACGGATATCACCGCCAGCGCAAAAAGCGCCGAAAGGTCCATCTTTGGACGATCCCCTGATCGCAACAGCCTCAACCTCAGGATTATCCCGCCAATCAAGAAGGGCTCTGGTCATATCCCGAACCATACTCAAATTTAGTGCGTTTAGAGCTTCAGGACGATTGAGGGTGATCTTCCCTATACCGGCTGTTACAGCTGTAATAATGTTGCTCAATGAAAGTCCTCTCACTTTAATAATAGTGCAATGAACAGTAGCGAAAAGTCGATACAAAGTCGACCTTGACTCATTAGAAAAATTTAGATGTGTACTAAAAAGGCCTGCTAACGAATGCTAGACAGGCCTTTTTTTTGGTGCGGCTAAGTTTATTACTCCTTAGGCAATATCAAACCGATCAGCATTCATTACTTTATTCCATGCTGAAATGAAGTCTCTCTCAAATTTTTCTTTTGAATCTGCTGAGGCATAAACTTCACAAATGGCACGGAGTTGAGAGTTTGAACCAAAAGCAAGATCTACTCGGGAAGCAGTTCTGACTTTTTCTCCTGAAGATCGATCTTTTCCTTCATACGTATTCCCGCCAGTAGCTTCCCAAGCAACATTCATGTTGAGTAAATTAGTGAAAAAATCATTACTAAGTGTTCCTGTATTGTCAGTAAAAATACCTCGATTATCAGTGCTGATTCCCAAAGATCTCAATCCACCAACCAATACAGTCATTTCCGTTGCAGTTAATCCTAGTAATTGAGCTTTATCTAGAAGCATTTCTTCGGCGCTAACTGAATACATTTTCTTTAAGTAGTTTCGAAAACCATCCGCCACCGGTTCCAGAATATCGAACGACTCGACATCAGTTTGCTCTTGCGATGCGTCGCCTCTGCCAGGAGTGAATGGCACGCTGAGTCCAGAAGCCTTTTCTATTGCAACATTGCCTGCTAAAACAATGATATCTGCGATAGCAACCCCAGACTCGTCAGAAATTTCTCCAAGAACGCTTAATACTTTCGCTAACTGGTCAGGTTTGTTAACTGCCCAATCTTTCTGTGGAGCAAGACGAATTCGCCCACCATTAGCTCCACCTCTCATATCAGATCCGCGATACGAAGAGGCACTCGCCCAAGCTGTTTCTACCATTTCTTGGATACTTAGCCCAGAACTCGCAATTTTAGCTTTGAGAGCTTCCACATCATAGCTAGTTGATCCCTTTGGAACTCTGTCTTGCCAAATAAGCTCCTCTGAGGGTACTTCTGGCCCGAGATAGCGATCGATAGGACCCATATCTCGATGAAGTAGCTTGAACCAAGCTCTAGCAAAAGCATCAGCAAACTGATCAGGATTTTCATGGAATCGTTTAGAAATCTTCCGATATTCTGGATCCTCACGCATCGCCATGTCGGCCGTCGTCATGAACGTTGTTACACGCTTAGATTCATCTTCTGCATCTGGCGCCAAATCTTTTTCATCAGGATTAATAGGATGCCATTGCTGAGCACCTGCGGGGCTCTTTACCAGCTCCCATTCGTAACCAAATAAAAGATCAAAGTAACCGTTATCCCACTGCGTAGGGTTAGATGTCCAAGCTCCTTCAAAGCCACTCGTTATAGTATCGCTCCCATGTCCAGAGGCATGAGTGCTTTTCCAGCCAAAGCCCATATCTTCTATAGGGCCACCCTCAGGTTCTACTCCCACAAGCCCTGCATCACCTGCGCCATGAGCCTTTCCGAATGTATGGCCGCCTGCTACTAGTGCAACTGTCTCTTCATCATTCATTGCCATTCTGGCGAAGGTATCCCTCACATCGAATGCACTAGCGAGAGGATCAGGATTGCCATCAGGGCCTTCTGGATTGACATAAATCAAACCCATTTGCACAGCTGCTAAAGGATTGTCCAGCAAACGTTCACCGGTGTAACGCTTGTTATCTAACCATTCATCTTCCGCTCCCCAATAAATATCCTCCTCCGGAGCCCAAATATCAGCCCGTCCGCCTCCGAAGCCAAAGGTCTTTCCGCCCATTGACTCGATCGCAACGTTACCAGCTAGTATCATTAAATCCGCCCAGCTTATTTTATTGCCATACTTTTGTTTGACCGGCCAGAGTAATCTCCTAGCTTTATCTAAATTGCCATTATCAGGCCAGCTGTTGAGAGGAGCGAAGCGTTGAGCTCCAGTTCCACCGCCACCGCGGCCATCCCCTGTTCTATAGGTACCCGCGACATGCCAAGTCATTCTTATGAAGAATGGACCGTAGTGGCCGTAATCTGCGGGCCACCAATCCTGAGAGTCGGTCATAAGTGCATTTAAATCTTCCTTGAGGGCCGCATAATCTAATTTCTTAAATTCTTCCGAATAATCAAAGTCCTCATCCATGGGATTTGATTTTTGATCGTGTTGATGAAGGATATTGAGATTAAGTTGATTAGGCCACCATTCACGGTTGGTGGTACCGCTGTTGCTATTACTAGTCAGAGCCCCATGCATAACAGGGCACTTTCCTTGAGATTCATTATTCATTTTTCCTACCTTGTTTAGTGAAACTATTTTTTTATTAATTGTGAATGATAATTATTTGCGTTTAAATACAATACAAATTACACTTACGGTGGCTTAGTTATTTTCAATGCCGAATTTTCTATAGTTTATGCCTTCAAACATTGATCGGTCCAGTAGTTTTAGTTAATCGAATTGATTTATTCTAATTATCAGATTATTTTTTTCTCAACTGCTTATCTCGATGAGATTGTTATTTTTTTAATTAAATAAAGGGGCGACTTTTACCTCGTCAAGATTCCTGCTACCAGTTAGAAATAGAGCCCATCTTAGCTGCTCGGAAAGAATAGTAATCTTGTTTATCACTGAATCAGTAGATTCCAGCGCGGGCTTGAGGAATGGTTGCGCTAGTGCTGCCATATCTGCTCCAAGACGCAGACATCTCGCTACGTCCAAGCCATGCCTAACACCTCCAGATCCAATTAAGCTAGCTGAGGGGATAACGTGATTTAAACTTTTTAGCACGGCTACTGTATCTAAGCCCCAGTTTAAAAATGGTTCAGCTATCTGCTTTTCTTTATTACTATTATTTCTCGCCAACTCTATACTCGCCCAACTGGTCCCTCCTCGACCCGCGGTTTCAATAAAACTAACTCCGGCTTCCATCAGTTTAATTGCGGAAGTTGGCCCAATCCCCGACCCTACCTCTTTTACAATGATTGGGACGGATAACTTTTCACAGCATCTTTGGATAATGTCTAGAATGGATTGCCAATCTCTATCACCATCAGGCTGAATCAGTTCTTGCAACGGATTAAGGTGAATCACCACGGCATTTGCTTCAACACTTTCCATAGCTCTAACTGCAAAATCGGCCCCATATTGTTGCAATTGGGTGGCACCAATATTACTTAAAATAATGGCTTTAGGAGCCCACCTCCTAATTTTTTGATCAAGCCCGAGCTCTAAAGCAGCTCGTTGGGAACCTAAAGCCATTGGAATGTTACTCTCTGAAGCAGCCTCCGCAAGATGTTGATTAATGATCTCACCACGATCTGAACCTCCTGTCATTGCTCCAATGATTATGGGTGCAGAAAGAACTTTTCCTAGAAAAGAGGTAGTTATGTCAATGTCGCTGAACTTTAATTCAGGGATAGGATTATGTTCAAAGCATACTTGGTCAAATGATGAAACCGCTCTTCCTTGATGCTGTGAGTCTAGTGCTAAATTAATATGGTCATCTTTTCTTTCACGTATATCAGTCACGATATCGACCTATGTAATTTTGAGTCTACAAGGTCAACTAAAATCATATGAGGCACTGTTAGTGCAGCAAGTCCAATAAATGTTAACTGCAAAAGTGCAGTATCAGGTGATTCTCGGAAGTACCAAAAAAAGCAAAAAGCAGCTAGCCATGCCGCGCCGCTGTATGCAAAAGTCTCGATTAGGCTCTTTGGGCGTTCCTCAAGTTTGATGTTTTCCCATATTCTAAGTGCATGCGAACGGCTGTGCCAAAAACAAAAATATAACGCAAAACTTACTAAAGGAGGTAGCCAGAACGCAAGAAGTAGGAGACTAAATAAATTTAGGGCGCAGGCTCTCCACTTCCCATTTTTGAGGCTAAAACCGAAATAAATTATCACAACTCCTAAATAAGGATACAGAAGATAACTGATTGCTTGGAGAAGTGAAGACCCATCATTTTCTCCGATCAAAATAGTGAATATGGGGGCTACTGCGCTCAATTGGAACCCAGGTATAGCGATACACACTAAACCTCCATGAGCAATTATTGGTAGCCAGTGGTTTTCTCCATATTCCATGATGTGTCTTATATCACTTGCACCAAAATGAATTCCCGAGATAATTAAAAATAAGGTCAAACTGGCTAGTGGATAGATCCACCAAAACATTGAGACTAACGCTGCAATGAGGATATAGCTGAAATGGAACGTTACCCAAGCTCTTATGGAATTAGGCCAGCCAATCCTGCGAGCAACCGCTCCATCAAGTCCACCGTGCGGCACTCCAATCAATAAGATTGCAGCAATACTGAGATAGTCTAATCCGGTCATCCCCTCACCACTTCGTTCCATAGTTGTTTTATGAAAGGAGCTTTAGGCATAGATAAGATCACTTTAAGCCATTCCTTGATGCTTGCTGAACCTAGCATAAATCGGGCAAATTCATCTCCATCAAGAGCTCTGGCCGTGCGCATGAAAATTTCTTTAGACAAATCAGGTCGAGATAATAAGACGTTATTAAAAATTTTATCCATCCTAATTAACGCTGTCGACATTGATTGAGGTACTTGATCATTACCCTCAGATAAATTCATAGCTAGTCCATGCATCTGAGATTGTATGGAGGAGAACCCGTAGCCGGATGATAAACGAATTGCTCCACTGGAGGCGCCGATGGCCTGCAAACCATCCTCTGATTTAGTCACCTGCTCCATGGGAATGACGCCAACTTCCTCTCGAATAAGTTCAGCGATTTCAATCCCTTGACTCTTCAACCAGCTGGCCATAGCATCCTGATACCACTGCTTATCCTCGATTTTTTGCGAAATCATTGTTGATTCAATCAAAAGATGATTATCAGAAAATGGTAGAGCGTAGATAAAGTGCAAACCTCGAGATTGATCTACTCTGAAGTCCATCAGCGTCGCCATATCAGTATTGGATAGGGGCTTACTTGTTTTAATTTCCCAACCGACAAAGTGTTGACGAAGACCTTGCTCCGAATTGTGGCTTGGCCGGCTATCATAAATTTTTAAAGCTTGGTATCGGTCATCCCCAACTGATATTTCACCACCTGCAGCTTGCCGCTCTATGCTGTCGACCTTGGAGCGAGTTAAAGATACGCAACCACTCAAGCTATCTTCACAGCTTTGTAAATATTTAGCCGAGCTGAGACAGGTGTATCCAAAGCGTCCATTACCAAGAACAACTTCTCCACACTCATCCACAAGCCGCCATTGTTTCCAGTGCCCTTTTGTGGATTCGGTGATTTGGGTGCAGTGCTCATCAGTCGACCAGAAGCTCCAGCAGCAGTCACGCTGAGTAGGTGTTTTAGGCTCAAACACTTTTGTTACTAAGGATGTATGAGAGGACGATAAATTTCTCGCGAGGGTCATACCTGCGCTGCCGCCACCAATAATTGCAATGTCAAGTTTGGTCATTCGAGACACCGGCGAGTCCTTTTAAATGTTTATGGAGTTTGCCATCATGCTCTGGAACAGTTAAGGGAATAAGTTCCCCTAGACTACGAATACTAAGTAAAAATTTTTCTGGCTTGCCAACCATAACACGACCAGACCACCATGCTAGCTTTCGACGACGTAAAACGATACCTATTTGACGGTATATTCTTAGTGCAACAGCGATGGAAAATCTTGATCTGAAAGGTAGTAGGCGTATACCGACTAGGGCACTTTTATAGTATTTTTCAGCTAGCGTTAAAAGTTGATCAACAGAGTCGGAGACTGGCTGATGTGTATAGTGTTTTGAATTCTTTATATCTATTGGGGACACATCAATTTTCAGCCACGATGCTGGAATATATCGGCGGCCCATTTTTCCATCCTCCAAAACATCACGAGCGATGTTTGTTAATTGCATTGCAATTCCCAAATCAATTGCAAAACTGTCTGCCCTTGCATGGTTGCAGTTAAGGACTCGGCACATCATTAAGCCCACTGTGCCAGCCACCCCATGGCAATACCTCAAAAGCTCGATCTCGGTTTTGAATTCAACAGGTTTCTGATCTAGAAGCATTCCTTCAAGAAGCTCATGAGCAGCCGCTAGAGGGATATTAGCTTCTTTGGCGAGGATAAGAAAATCGTTGAGTTCTGGAATTTTAGAAGTCTGAGCGGAGCTAACGGAGTCCACTAAACTGTGACTTATTTCTTGGAGGCTTTCCTGTCTATTCGGTAGGTCACCATCTGCAATATCATCTACGAAGCGACAAAATTCATAAAGCCGAGCTGCTCGAAATGCTAGTGATGAACCAAGGAAATAGCTAGCCCAATAAAACGATTTACCATGACGCGCAAGTACCTGAATGGACTGCGGTTTACTCATAAATTAGCTACTAAGCTGTCTGCTCTTGTTGCTCTAAAACTGCAGTTAGCTTTACTGAAGAAGTGAGACCTGAGGCTACTGACTGAAGCTGTTGAGGTAACAGTGAGACGAGTAAATCTGCTTGTTCTAGCCATTGGCCCACACACTCATTTGCATTTACTATCGCGTCACTAGAAGCAATACTTTTCTGCCATTTTCTAACGCGATCTTGATCTTGAGAAGTGTACCACTGATGGAAGCATTGCTTATGAGCTTCGGCACTATCGGCGTACAGGCTAACGACCAAGTTTGGTTTTCGCCCATCCAGATCACATGAACGATGAGTTGAGGGAACGATATCATTAATGTCATTACGCCCTTGGTACGCAAGACCACATAATGCGACAAGCTCATCAACTCTATCTAAGTTAGTTTCAAGATCTGCTGATATAGCGGCCCCTTTAATTGGCGCGGCTAATAGCGGAGCAGTTTTTCCTTTGGCGATAGTTCGCCATTCAGACAAGGTTGCGCAACGAGATTGTTTGACATCAGAACTTTGCCCGCTACAGGTATCTTGCATTGCTTTTGCAAGTAGCGCGGCAAGCTGCCCGCCGTGTGCATGGTTTCTGGAGGCGAGCTCAAAGGCTTTGGCTACCATCCAGTCTCCAAGACAAAGTGCCATGTCAGAACCAAACTTATGGTGAATACTTGATTGGCCTCGTCTGTGTGTACTTGCGTCACTGATATCATCATGTATCAATGATGCATTGTGCAGAAGCTCGCAGGCTGCTGCCCAATGTAAGGAATCTTTTTGATTTTGGAAAAGTGCATCACCCGAACTTAACGCGAGTTGAGCTCTGAAGGATTTTCCAGGATTATTGAAATGATAACGAGCCGCTTCGAATAAGCTGCTGCTTGGTTGAGGCATCTCACTTTTATAAAGACTATCGAGTTGTGACAGTCTATCTAACCCCTTTCTCAATGAATCTATTGGGGACATTCGTTGTACCCTTCATCTGTAATTTATTGCGGTAGTTGTAATCTACCGTATTTTTAACCCCTTTCTATGATTCAGAAAGAAAGAGCCAGCATTGCTGGCTCTTCTTTCAAACAATCATACAAACTTACTCTGAGTCAGCAACCGCTGCAGCCCAGATGATTACACCAAATCCAATTTTGTTAACAAAATCAGCTAAGTTGTAAATGATGTTGAGAGTTGCTGGATCAGCTCCACCGGCCATGTAACCGAAGAAGTATCCCGCAGGGTAGATAAGCCAACCTACAGAAACGCACAAAAGCATAGCCTTGTAGGCGCCCTGAACATTAGCGTTAGAGAGACCTGCGTTGATCTGGCTTGCTTCACCTTTGAAGATTTCGTAAAGAATGTAAATCCAACCAGCCATTCCACCGATAAATCCGAGAGTAGCATTTGCGCCATCGTTCATCTCACCGTAGTACCCGAATCCAAGCATAACGATTGAACCTAGTAGTAATTTCCAGAATACTCTGGCAGGCACTTTCGTTACTGCAGAAAGGACTAGGTAAAATTCAATCATCAGTAGAGGCACTGTTAGGAGCCAGTCAATGTATCGGAACTCTGTTGGAGATGTACCCGTAGCAACCCACACATCACGCATGTAGAAGTAGTGCACCGCGGCGATCAATGTGACTAAACCAGAAACTGTCAACGACGTCTTCCACTTGCCCGCGACACGATCGCGCTCAATGAAGAAGAATGCAGTAGACGCTACTAGAGCCATAGAGATCAACCAAAAGGACATGCCGACGTAATCGCCGGAAACTAAATTATTACTCATTTTTAAACCCTTCTTAATCACTTTTTTGTACAGTGCAAACACGCGTCAAAAAGGCGAGCACATCGCACCACGTAGTTCAATTTAACCAAAACACACGGTTTTTGAGAAATTGGATCAAGGAATTTATCTTTTTTTACACCAAAGTGCAAACCTTTAAGAGCCCTCAATCGTAGTTGTCTCTTGACAATTAAGGGAAATATCATGCATTTCCGTATTTTTCTATTCGAAAGTAACTAAAAAAAGCGAGTATTATCAGTTAAATAGGTGATTTAACTTTGGTAATGAATCTCATTTGCATAACATCGACTGGATTTTTTTTAGTAGTCATAAAATAGTTGTTATGACTACGTGAACATGTATTAACTTTAATTTGAGAGGATCGGTGTACCAGCCAGTAGTGAATGTAAAATCAGTATTTATATGGGCCAGTCAGATGCATCAACAGAGTCGAGGCTTGAAAGATAATCTTCATTTGCCCACTTTGCGATGAACTCCCCGTTAGGATCATAAATAGCTTCTTGTTTTTCTAAATTGAATTTTCTGTGCCCTCGAGGATCTGCTCCAACCCCAGCTAGGTACTGCCAATTACCCCAGTTTGAGCCAACATCATAATCCAAGAGATGCGATTCCATATAACTGGCCCCATACCTCCAGTCTAAATTGAGCTCATGAACAAAACAGCTCGCCACTAGTTGCCTGCCTCTATTGGACATATAGCCTGTTTCGTTAAGTTGGTTCATGAATGCATTGATAAGCGGAAAAGGAGTATTTCCACGACACCATTTCTTAAAGCGTTCGGGATAGAAAGCTGTGTTGGGAGGATTATTATTTATGCCTCCAAACCTAAATATCTTTTCTTTGAATCGATGAGCATACCAATGAAAGTACTCACGCCAGAGGAGTTCAAAAAATATCCAATAAGTTGAGTCATTAGTTTCAATATCTGATTCATATTTTCGAAGACGAGAAATTATTTTCCGAGCAGATAAACTGCCGTTTGCTAACCATGGTGAAAGCTTAGTTGAGTAGGTCATCCCATCAAGACCATTCCGAGTTTTCTTGTAGCTACTAGCGTAATGTGAAGAAAAATATTTTTCTAAATGGGTAGATGCCGCTATCTCACCTCCATGGAAATGCGCTGAACCATTGCGTTTCTGCGAACGAATCTTGGAGCTTTGCCACGTTTCTATAGACTTTGGCTTGGCAGGAAAATTGGTGGGTGCATTTAGAGGTTGAGTGATTGCTAGGTCTTCCACTTTTCTCCGAAATTTCGAAAAAGTTGATGGCAGATTTTCTAGGGTAAAGGGCAGTTCAGCCTCTGAGAAGATTGTATGGCTTGTGTAAGCCTTAAAAATAATTGCGGGGAAACGTGTCTCCAATGCACTCCATTGCTGATATTCGAACCATCCTGAATTATGACTTCGATAGATGTGTGTTATACCGAAATTTTCTTCAAGCTGGGCAATTGTGTTATCGAGGGAGGATTCTACCTCGATTAATTGTTGTCCAAGTTCGCCTAGACGTTCTTGCAAACTATCAAGGGACTCTTCCAAAAACTGCTTTCGCAGGTTTGATAGTGGAGCAGGAGTCTTTGGAAGATCTAAACGAGAAGATTGCGTGTGGCAGAATAGGCATAGCAGCTGTTCTGCTCCAGAGCTAGCAGCCAGCAAACCCGGATTATCTTCTATACGCAGATCATTCGAAAAAATATATAAAGCAATTTTTGCCATTTAGATGTCTTTAGTTAGAATATAAAATTTAGGTTACGTCATCCGATCAGTCATAGATTGCAAATTAACACGACTAGCTGTGCCGTAAATACTATTTAATCTGACCTCTTTTAAATGACGTAACATGTGAATATGAAAAAAAACGAATTGTGTGATGCGCGTCAAATGCCACCATTGATGCTAGCCTTGGGTTGTGCGGGTACAATTCCGTTTGTTCTGCTATCCTCAATGATGGTGCACGCCACTTTTATTGGGATCGGGCTTCAGAGTTCTTCAGTTTTAGGACTGTATACCCCCTATCTCTTCATTTCTTACAGCGCGATTATCCTTAGCTTTCTGTCTGGGACACTTTGGAACAGAAATG
>Ga0257110_1000527_pt1 | contig 18410 bp, 14 predicted proteins | sample LP_taG_7_FD_190184 | JGI IMG/M metagenome (GOLD analysis project Ga0257110, IMG submission 190184) | Marine microbial communities from Northeast Subartic Pacific Ocean, Canada - LP_J_2015_P26_10m | ecosystem: Environmental > Aquatic > Marine > Oceanic | place: Canada: Northeast Subartic Pacific...
TGGTGTGACTTGATCACATGGGCCTTACCCGTTTTTGACCCCGCAGACTCAATCACGTCGGGGTAAATCGTCCCCTGCGCCAACCACTTCACATCGGTGATTTTGGTGGCTTCTTCATCAAAGACATCAATAAACGTATTACCAATCGCTTTGCGTTTGGCCTCCGGGTCACTCACCCCTTGCAGCTTGTTTAAGAAACGCGCTTCCGCATTGGCGCGAATAACACGCACACCCATATTCTGCGCAAACATCGCCATCACCTGATCACCCTCATTGAGGCGCAGCAGGCCGTTATCAACGAAAACACACGTCAGCTGGTCACCAATGGCACGATGCAGTAGTGCGGCCACAACCGAGGAATCAACCCCCCCCGATAGCCCAAGCAGCACACGATCATTACCCACCTGCTCCTGCACACGCCGGATCGCATCTTCCACGATATTGGCGGGGGTCCAGAGCGCCTCACAGGCACATATTTGTTGGACAAAATGCGTGAAGATATTCTCGCCCTGGGTGGTATGGGTCACTTCCGGGTGAAACTGAATGCCGAACCAAGGTTTATCGACGTGCGCCATGCCAGCAATCGGACAGCTGTCGGTCTCGGCAATGCGTTCAAAATCCGGCGGCAGTTGAGACACCTTGTCGCCATGACTCATCCAGACATCGAGCAGTTGTCGCTTACTATCGTCAGTCTGATCAGCCAAGTCAGCAAACAGCCCACCCGGAGAGGTGCGGCGGATTTGCGCGTAACCAAACTCAGACGTCTCTGAGCCTGCTACAACCCCCCCCAACTGGGCGGCCATTGTCTGCATCCCATAGCAAATACCAAGCAAAGGCACATCGAGGGCAAACACAACGTCTGGGGCGCGCGGAGAGTCTGTCGCGGTGACCGACTCGGGTCCGCCTGAGAGAATAATACCGCTCGGCACGAAGGCACGTATATCCGACGTATCGGTATCCCAGGGCATGATTTCACAATACACCCCCACTTCTCGGATGCGGCGCGCAATCAGCTGTGTGTATTGTGAGCCAAAATCTAAGATCAGCAGTCGGTCGCGATGAATATCTTGTGTCACGCTGCGGGCTCCCGACTCACAAGTGAAAAATGGCTGGTCAGCACGCCATTAGCGCACCGGGTAATTGGGGGCTTCTTTGGTAATCGATACATCGTGCACATGTGACTCCGACATACCCGCGGTCGTCACACGCGTAAATTGTGTGTCGGACCGCATTGCTTCCATGGTGGAGCATCCGGTGTATCCCATCGCCGAGCGCACGCCCCCCATTAGCTGCAGAATAATGGCAGAGACAGGGCCCTTGTAAGGCACTCTCCCTTCGATACCCTCGGGCACCAGTTTCTCAGAGCCCAACGCCGCATCCTGAAAGTAACGGTCCGATGACCCCTGACTCTGTGACATGGCGCCAATGGAGCCCATACCTCGATACGCCTTATAAGTTCTGCCCTGGAACAACTCCACTTCACCCGGCGCCTCTTCGGTACCCGCAAACATACTGCCCATCATCACGGCGTCTGCGCCTGCTGCCAGTGCTTTCGCCAAATCGCCCGAAAAGCGGACTCCCCCATCGGCGATAACGGGTATACCAGAATCGGCCAGTGCAGCCGCCACATTAGCCACCGCCGAAATTTGCGGTACGCCAATGCCCGTGACGATCCGGGTCGTACAAATCGAGCCTGGACCAATACCGACCTTCACCGCATCGGCGCCTGCATCACGCAATGCCAGAGCGGCGTCGGCCGTGGCGATATTGCCACCGATCACATCAATGTTGGGATACGCCTGTTTGATCATGCGGACGCGGTCTAAGACGTTCTTTGAGTGGCCGTGAGCCGTATCCACTACCAACACATCAACGCCCGCGCGCACCAGTGCTTCAGTGCGCTCATCCGTATCGGGACTGGTGCCGACCGATGCCCCCACCCGCAACTGCCCTGACCCGTCTTTACAGGCATGGGGGAACGATTCAGCCTTATCAAAATCTTTTACGGTGATCAGACCCTTCAGTGTGAAGTCATCATCGATCACCAGTATTTTTTCAATGCGAAATTGGTGCAGTAAGCGCTGCACTTCGTCTGACGGTGCACCCTCTTTTACCGTCACCAGCTGCTGCTTTGGCGTCATAATCGCAGATACCGGCTGTTCGGTATCTGTCTCGAAGCGAATATCGCGCCGCGTCACGATCCCGACCAGTTGACCTGCCTCCATCACTGGCACACCCGAAATCCCATTGGCGCGGGTGAGATCAATCAGTTGGGCAATGCTGGCGGTGCTCTCGATCGTAATGGGATCTTTGACCACCCCACTTTCGAACTTCTTCACACGACGAACTTCTTCTGCCTGCTCGGCGATCGTCATATTTTTATGAATAATGCCAATACCGCCCTCTTGCGCGAGGGCAATAGCCAGCCTCGCCTCGGTCACAGTATCCATAGCGGCCGATACCAACGGAATATTGAGCGGAATGTTGCGTGTTAAGCGCGTGACCAGCGAGACATCTTTGGCCGTGACCTCAGAATAGCCTGGCAGGAGGAGCACGTCGTCGAAAGTCAGCCCTTCGTGTGCAATTCGGAGCATGTTAGCCTCGCAGTGCCCAGCTCGCAGTGTCTACGATACTGGGTCTCCCCAAACGCGCTAGTATACAGACGGTGCGATGGTGCGACAATATTAGAAAGCGACCCTCCACTCGCAACGTGTGAACCGAGACCCACCCTGACCTATGCAGACAGACCCCCATACCCATCAGGCACTCAGCGTCAGCGAACTCAATCGCGAGGCGAAAAATTTGTTAGAGCGTCACTTCGACTGGGTCTGGGTCGAGGGCGAGATCAGTCAATTTACTGCCGCCAGCTCGGGCCATTGGTACTTTTCGCTCAAAGATACGGGAGCGCAGGTTCGCTGTGCCATGTTCCGCCGTGCCAATGGGCGGGCCAAACTGCAGCCCAAAACGGGAGACTCAGTTCGTATTCGTGCGCGAGTCACTCTGTATGAGGGTCGCGGGGAATTTCAACTGGTCTGCGAACATATCGAAGCGGCGGGCGTTGGCGCCTTGCAAGTCGCCTTTGAACAACTCAAAGCACGACTATCCGAAGAAGGTTTGTTCGCCAGCGAGCACAAGCAATCTATCCCAAACGACGCAGAGTACGTCGGCATAGTGACCTCTGCTACCGGCGCGGCCTTGCAGGATGTTCTCACGATACTCGAGCGACGCAGCCCCCACACTCAGGTCTATGTTTTTCCGGTTCCCGTGCAAGGAGATGGTGCAGCACAGCGCATCGCTGATGCGATTAACCAAGCCGACCAGCTCGCGAGAGACGGTAAGGTTCGCATCGATGTTTTAATTGTGGGACGGGGTGGCGGATCGCCGGAAGACCTCTGGGCATTTAATGAAGAGGTCGTTGCGCGGGCACTCTTTGCGGCGAGCGTGCCAACGGTATCGGCGGTCGGCCATGAGATCGACTTTAGCATTGCAGATCTGGTGGCAGACACCCGAGCTGCAACACCATCAGCAGCCGCCGAATTGGTGTCGATTGATCAAAATGAATTGCTACAACAACTTGATCAGCTCTCAAGCAGACTGGATCGCGCCGTCGGTCGATCGATCACCGATATCTCCGACCAGTTCAGCGCCCTGCAAAAACGAATTCGTCATCCCGGTTATGCGCTCACCCAACACCGGAAAACACTATTGCAACTCAGTGGTGCGCTGCAGCGAACGACACAACGGCACATCACCGCGCGCAAGGCCAAAGCAGAACAGCTGATGACACGGTTAGCTGCGCAGCACCCCCAGCAGCAGCTTATGCGTCACCGCGGAGAGAACTTGCGCCTGCAGCATCGTTTGCTGTTGCAGATCAAACAAAAGCTGCACAGCGTCAAGTCGCAGGCCTTATATCAGCACAAGCTGCTGCAATCGTTAGGGCCAGAACAGACGCTCAGCCGCGGTTATGCGATCGTGACCGACGCACAAGGCACTGTCATCCGAGATGCAAACAGCAGGCAGCCGGGAGATGACGTATCAATCCGCCTGAAAAAAGGGAAGCTCATCGCTGAGGTAACCGGGCACGCGCAGGACTGATACCGCGCCTGTCACAAACCTTTTTTAGTATTTTGCGGGTAGTCGCGTATTAATGATGATGTGGCGGCCTTCAAACCGGATGTACTCTCCGATCGTCAGGTCCTTGAGGATCCTCGCCACCATCTCTCGCGAGGCGCCAACACGATCAGCAATATCTTGCTGGGTCAGCTTATCGGGGATGAACAGCGTGCCATCGCCGCGTTCTTCTGCAAGATCCATCAGCACATTAGCAACACGACCGTAGACATCTTGCAGCGCTAGGCTTTTGACATCCGCCGTCAACTTTCGAACGCGCCCTGCCAAGTTACTGATAAGTTGCTTCACAATGCCAGGGTGGTCTGCCAACACACCTGAAAAGTCTTCCTTCATCACGATGCGAAATTCTGACTTCTCTACCGTGCGAACAGAAGCTGATCGAGTCGAGTCATCCAGCAACGCCAACTCGCCGAAATAATCCCCTGGACCCAGCGTATTCATGATGAATTCTTTGCCATTTTTGTCGCTGCAATACACTTTGACCTTGCCAGACTCAATTACAAACAAGGAGTCCGCAGGGTCATTTTCGTGAATGACTACGGTGTTTTTGGGGAATGCTCGTGTGGTGCTGCTGCTTTCTAACGCCTTTAGTTCTTCGTCAGCAAGACCGTGAAAAATTTCCACTTGATCCAACATAACACCTGTGCCTCTTACTCTCCCCAAGTTAGTGCGATACTAACCCATGAAATGCATATCGCCTATCCCCGTAGGTGACAGGCAATTCACGCAGCAGTCTGCATCGGTATACTTCATCAACGGTATACTCAATCAGCATTATGGCGGGGACAGGCGTCGTGGAAACAGCAACAGAACAACCAGAGCAGTGGGCCGGTCGTATTCTGGCTTCTGCGGCACCACTCCTCGAGGCAGTCAAACGCCCTACCGTGACGGTCGAAAGCCCTATGAACGGCGATGTTGAAGCGCTCCAAGATGCGGTGTCTCGAGTGCAACAATTATTGACCTCTCCCACCGCTGACTTCAGCCACGATCTGTTGAATCTGATCGGCGCGATCCGTGGTTATGCGGAGATGCTCTACGAAGATATCGAGCTACTTCATCCCGCGCTGAAGAGTGCCTTGCCGGCGCTGCTGTCAGCAGTGGAGAGTTCACAGTCCACTCTCGATTTGTCAGCGTCCGCTTTGAGCGCAGCCAAAATAGAAGCGCCGGGCGTGATCTTGGCAGTGGACGATATGCCGGAAAACCGAGAACTCATCAGTCGCCTCTTATCCCGTGCCGGGCATACGGTTATCTCCGCTGTATCAGGCGAAGAGGCATTGGAGTTACTCGAAACACGCGGCGTTGACGTTGTGTTGCTCGACCTCATGATGCCGGGTATCGGCGGCGCCGAGGTGTTGAAGGCAATGAAAGAAAACCCCGCCCTCAGAGCGACGCCTGTCATCATGATCAGTGGCCGTCAGGACATGGATCAAATCATCGCCTGTATTCAAGCGGGCGCGGATGATTACCTTTTAAAGCCCTTTAACCCCGTCTTGTTGCAAGCCCGCATCACCTCTGGGATTGAACGCAAACGCTGGCACGATCGAGAAGAAGATTACCGTCTTCAGTTAGAACGTAACGAGCGTTTTATCCGCAGTACGTTCGGGCGCTACTTATCTGACGAGATCGTCGCACAGTTACTGGAAAACCCTGAAGGTCTGGAGATGGGGGGCGATTTACGTGAAGTGACGATCATGATGTCCGATATCTGTGGTTTCACGAGCCTAGCTGAGCATCTTCCTCCACCGCAAGTGGTCTCCTTACTGAATCGTTATTTCGAGCACATGACCGACATCATCTTTTCACACCAAGGAACGATCGATGAGTTTTTAGGGGATGCGATTCTTGCCGTCTTTGGTGCACCGCATCGGCTCGACAACGACCCTGAGCGAGCCGTTCGATGCGCGCTGACCATGCGAGATGCAATGGAGGCTGTCAATGCAGCCAATGAGGCCGTTGGCCTACCCGCATTGCAGCATCGCATCGCGCTCAATACCGGCTCTGTCATCGCAGGCAATATTGGCTCTGAACAACGAGCAAAATATGGCTGCGTGGGCCACGCCATGAACGTGACCTCGCGCATCGAGACCCACACTATGCCTAATGAGATACTCATTTCTGGTGCAACTCGAGCGCAACTGCCCGACCACCTTTTTGAACTCGGAGAACCGAGAGAGATGGTCGCCAAAGGCATTGAAGAATCGATTTTGGTCTACCCGGTAGTGGGGTTACAGCCATGACACAAAGTACTGTGACCCTGCTACTAGTCGAAGATAACGAAGTCAATCGGGATATGCTGGTGCGCCGACTAGAGCGCACCGGCTATCAGATTCTCACCGCTGGCGACGGCGAAACCGCGCTTAACATCATGCGTCAAGCCTCACCCCAAGTCGTGTTAATGGACATGAATCTGCCGATCAAAGATGGCTGGACAGCGAGTCGCGAAGCGCAATTAGACCCACACTTGCAAGCGATACCCATTATCGCGTTGACAGCTCATGCCATGGAAGAAGACAAGGCGCGCGCACTGGAGGCCGGGTGCTGTGATTACGCTACCAAACCGGTGGATTTCCCAGCGCTACTCGCTAAGATCGCGGCTCACCTTGATGCGGACCGCTAACTCAATCACCAAGTTGCTGCCGCGCCTCAGCCTGCGCGCTCGGCTCTACCTATTCTCGGCTGCCATCCTGATATTATTTGGCCTCAATGTCGGCACTTCTCTCTGGGGCAGTTTTGCTCGCAATGAAAGTTCGCTCGCCTATCAAGAGGCAGTCACCGCAGCCCAGTTGACGGCCGAGCTCGAACAAAATCTTCAAACCAAACGTCAGCAGGTATTAGTACTCGCCACACTCAAAGAAACCAGTGTTGACCCGCTCGACGACAGTGCGATTGCGCAAGCATTAGCTGATCTAGACATCATCTCAACTCGACTGAGACAGCTGGGCGCCTACGGTGGAGCAGACTTAGAAGACTACTATCGGCGCTTACACGAGAGTGCGACTGCGCTGCTGAATGAGTGGTTGCGCTTTTATGAGACTTACAATCAAGCTGAAGTCACACCAGACGTCGAGTCGGCGTTGTCTTACAACGATACCCAGCAACGATTACAAGAATTAGATCAACGTCAGTCATCGATCGCTGTACAACGCGCCGATGTGATTGATCGAACCATCACACTCACCGACCAAATTACCATCGTCGGCTTTATCGGTTCGATCGTCATCACCCTCGCATTGGTCTTCGCTATGATCCGAAGCACCAACGCCTCCCTGACGAGAATGAAACAAGGCGTCGAGCGATTTGGTTCTGGTGATCTGACCTATCGCATTGATGCCCAGCGTGATTCTGGAGAGATTGGTGATCTCGCCAGAACCTTTAACGAGATGTCGACCAAGCTACAGACCGCGATCGACGACACCAACACCGCAAGAGCCGACGCCGATTCTGCTAACGCAGCAAAGAGCATGTTTTTGGCTAACGTCAGCCACGAATTAAGAACTCCTTTAAACGCCATCATCGGTTACTCCGAAATGCTGCAGGACGAATTAAGCGATGGCGCAGACATTGACCGCGAACAATTTCACCACGACCTCACCACGATCATTTACTCGGGACGTCAATTGCTGACCTTAATTAACGACATCTTAGATTTATCTAAGATTGAAACCGGCAAGATGCAGCTCAGCCTGACGGTATTCAATCCGGGCGGCCTGTTGGTCCAGATCTGTGATGCGCTGTCGCCCCTGCTACAGCAGAACAAAAACCGATTAACGCTGGATATTCACGAAGACAGCATGCGTGATATCACTTGTGATCAAGCGAAACTACAGCAGATTGTGACCAACCTATTTTCTAATGCGTGCAAGTTTACTAAAGCTGGGGAGATCACCGTTACGGCCAACATGACCGAGACAACGCTAGTCGTTGAGGTCCGCGACACGGGCATCGGTATGACCGAGGCACAGCAGGGCAGAGTCTTCGAAGCATTTACTCAGGCAGAAGCGTCTACCGGGCTCACCTATGGGGGTACTGGGCTCGGTCTCGCGATCGTGCGAGAGTTTTGCCAAATGTTAGGCGGTGCTATCGAGTTAGAGAGTGAGCCAAACGAAGGATCGTGTTTTCGGGTTACCCTTCCGACTGACCCAGTGTCAGCTCACGCAACCGCTTGAGAGCGTCCTCTCGCTTTGCCAGCTCAGCTGATAGCGTCTGATTTGACTCACTCATCGCATTGAGTTCACCCTCAAGCTGCACGATCATCTGAAGTACCATCTCCGTGATGCTCACCCGGGACCGCTGGTCGTCATTCTGGATCACCAATGGCGCTGACTGTCCCTGCTCCAATCGGTGACTGAGCTCCGTGGCGGTCGTAGCCTCAGCCGAGACCCCCTCACCACCTGAGGCCGCGTAGGCAGCAAAAGCTGACCGTGCTGCCTCGTATTGGCCCGCGGCAAGCGCCCGAACGCCCTCATCGTAAGCGTCGAAGAGCACATCAGAAGGACAATCGCAGGTTCCCGACATCAGTGTCTCACCGTCACCCTGTGACGCGCTGGGTTCAGCAGATTCAGCTCCGTCCGCGCCTGTCACTGGCGCAAGGCCACAACCGCCCAATAGCAAGACCGCTGCGGTCAATAGAATAGTGCCGATAGACAATCTGTGATGCACTGTGACGAACCCCCAAGCTTTCATTGAGGATAGCACCGCGAAGCCAACGCTTACCAGTGTTGCAGGCGCCTTTCAGATATTATTCGTGCCGCAAGTGGGGAAACAAAATGACATCTCTGATCGACGCTGAATTGGTCAGCAGCATGACCAGTCTATCGATACCAATTCCTTCCCCTGCGGTCGGGGGCAGACCGTACTCTAATGCACGAATATAATCATGATCGAAGTGCATCGCTTCATTGTCACCGGCCTCTTTTGCAGCCACCTGAGCCTGAAAACGCTCCGCTTGATCCTCTGCATCATTCAGCTCACTGAAACCGTTAGCCAGTTCTCTTCCCCCTACAAAAAACTCGAACCGATCCGTCACAAAAGGATTCTCGTCATTACGTCTCGCCAGCGGCGATACTTCGGTTGGATAAGCAGTAATAAACGTCGGCTCCTGTAACTCGGCTTCCGCTGTCGCTTCAAATATTTCGATTTGGAGCTTACCCAGCCCCCAATTCGACTGCACCGCAATGCCCAACCGACTTGCGATGGCCTTGGTAGCATCGTGATCCGCCAGCTCATCGGCGGTGAGTTCAGGGTTATATTTCAAAATGGCTTCCAGCACAGTCATGCGAGTGAATGGCCGATCAAAATGGAAAGTGGCGTCGCCATACACGACCTCGGTCGTGCCCAACACCGACTCGGTCAATTCCCGCATCAGCGTCTCGGTGAGATCCATCGCATCGTAATAATCTGCGTAAGCCCAATAGAATTCGAGCATCGTGAACTCTGGGTTATGTCGCGTAGAGAGTCCTTCGTTACGGAAGTTGCGATTAATCTCGAACACCTTCTCCAAGCCACCCACCGTTAATCGCTTCAAATATAATTCTGGTGCAACTCGCAGGTACATTTCCATATCTAAGGCGTTGTGATGCGTGATAAAGGGTCTCGCTGTGGCGCCACCGGCGATGGGATGCAGCATCGGGGTCTCGACCTCAACAAAAAGGCGCTCCGCCAAGAACTGTCGAATAAACTGAATGGTCGCCGCACGAACTCGAAAAATCTCGCGCACCTCTGGATTCACAATCAAATCCACATAGCGCTGACGATACCGTAACTCCTGGTCAACTAAGCCGTGATATTTATCGGGCAATGGACGCAACGCTTTGGTCAGGAGCCGTCCTTCGCCCATATTGATATAAAGATCGCCCTTACCGCTTCGGTGCAAGGGTCCGGATGCCGCAACGATATCACCCAAGTCCCAGGTCTTGATCGCCGCGATGGCCTCCTCTGAGAGCGTCTCTCGATTGAGATACAACTGAATCGTGCCAGAACCGTCTTGAATCAGTAAAAAGGCGCCTCGATTACGAATTAGCCTGCCCGCCACTGCAAAATGATGATTGGCCTCTTCAAGATGAGGTTTATCGGCGTCTAAAAAGTCTCGCTGCAAATCAGCCGCCATTGCGGTGCGGCGAAAATCATTGGGGAAAGCGGACCCCTGCTCGCGCAGGCTTGCCAGCTTGGCCCGTCGCTCGGCAATGAGTCGGTTTTCGTCCTCTGGTTGCTGCGGGTTATCCACGATTGTCTCCATCACACATTGTGTCAAAGCCCCTGTTTCAAGGAGGCCTGAATAAAGGGGTCCAGCGCGCCATCGAGCACCGCTTGGGTATTACGGCTTTCGATGCCTGTTCGTAAATCCTTGATACGCGCATCGTCCAAGACATAGGAACGGATCTGACTACCCCAGCCGATATCCGCTTTGCTGTCTTCCAACGCTTGTTTTTCAGCATTGCGTTTGAGCATTTCCAGTTCGTAGAGTTTTGCCCGCAGCTGCTTCATCGCGTTATCGCGATTTTGGTGCTGAGAGCGCTCAGTCTGACAGCTCGATACCGTGCCAGTGGGTTCGTGGGTAATGCGCACGGCTGAGTCGGTCGTATTCACGTGCTGCCCACCCGCCCCAGAGGAGCGATAGGTGTCCACACGTAAATCAGCAGGGTTGATCTCGATTTCAATATTGTCGTCAATTTCTGGCGAGACAAAAACTGAGGCAAAAGAGGTATGACGTCGGCCACCGCTATCAAAAGGTGATTTGCGCACCAATCGATGCACCCCCGTCTCGGTCCTCAGCCAACCAAACGCATAGTCGCCCTCAAACTGGATCGTCGCGCTTTTCAAGCCGGCTACTTCCCCCGCAGAAGCCTCCAGTAACGTCGTCTTAAAACCTTTGTCCTCGCCCCACCGGAGGTACATGCGCAAGAGCATCTCAGACCAATCCTGTGCCTCAGTGCCACCGGAGCCTGCCTGAATATCCAAATAAGCATTGTTGGGATCGGTTTCCCCCGAGAACATACGCCGAAACTCAAGTTGCTCTAGCGACGTCTCCAGTCCAGCGAGGTCTTGCTCTACCGATTGCGCAGTCTCTGGGTCATCTTCTTCTACCGCTAACTCCAGTAAATCGCTGGCGTCGTCACAACCGCTGTCTAGCGTCTCGATCGTAGAGACAACAATCTCTAGCGCAGCACGCTCCCTACCGAGAGCTTGTGCATTTTGTGGATCATCCCAAGCGCTCGGCTCAGCCAACTCCAGCTCTACTTCTTTTAATCGATCCTTTTTAGTAGCGAAGTCAAAGATACCCCCTAAGCACGTCAGTACGCGCACGAATATCTTTGATTTGAGTCACAAGCGGGGCGATTTCCACGTTTTACAGCCTACTGGTCAACAGGTGGCAAGAGTCTAAAGGGTTGCGTGATGCTCCGCCATATCCGATCACGGTACAAAGCATCTCAGTGCGGCCAGAACGCCTCAATCACCAATTGTGGCGAGCGTGCCCCGCGATAATCATTGATATCCAAACGGTATAACGCGCCGAGCTGTGTTAAAGGTGCTGCTAACCACTCGTCCACATCGATGTTAAAGGCGATGGCATCCACTTCAACACCACCCGACTCCAATGTCAGCTTCAAGTGCTTTTCACCCACGATACGATGACGCCGCACCGCAAACGTATTATCAAAAATAGGCTCAGCAAAGTGCTGCCCCCATGGACCTCCCGCCTCTAACTGCTCGGCGAACGGCACCGTCAGATCGCTTGGCGCCAACGAACCGTCGCTCATTGCGACGGGCTCAGGTGGCACATGGTCGAGTGCGTCTGCCACCACCGTGTTAATGGCCTCACAAAAAGGCTCAAAATCGTCTTTGGCGAGAGTCAGACCTGCCGCCATGGCATGCCCACCAAACTTCGTCAGCAACCCCGGATGTCGCGCCGCCACCTGATCCAATACATCGCGCAGATGCAGGCCCGGAATAGACCGGCCAGACGCTTTCAGCATCCCCTCCTCTGAATCTGCAAAGATCAAAGTAGGCCGATAAACACGCTCCCGAATACGGGACGCTAAGATACCGATCACCCCCTGGTGCCAGTTTGGATCGTAGAGCGTCATCGCAAACGGCAGATTGGGTTGGTCCAAATTCAATGCATCCAATTGCGCCAGCGCCTCTGTTTGCATCGACTGCTCAATGTCGCGCCGCTCGCGGTTTAAGGCGTGCAGATTTTCCGCCTTAGCGCGAGCACTGGCGGTCGAGTCGGCTAACAGGCATTCAATCCCCACCGACATGTCATCGAGGCGCCCAGCTGCGTTAAGGCGAGGACCCACAATAAATCCAAGATCGGACGCCGTTGCAAGGCGATGGTCTTTGCCGGCAACCTCGAAGAGGGCCTCAATACCAGGGCGAGCGCGCCCTGAGCGGATACGCGCCAAGCCCGCCGCCACTAAAATCCGGTTATTGCGGTCCAACGGCACCACATCGGCCACTGTGCCCAGCGCCACCAAATCCAATGCGTCCCCCAAATTGGGCATTTCGAGTCCTTGGGCAGTAAACCATTCCCGTTGTTTAAGCTCGGCTCGCAAAGCACTCAGGACGTAAAAAAAGACGCCAACACCGGCTAATGATTTACTCGGGAAGCGGCAACCTGGCTGGTTGGGATTCACGATGACATCTGCGGTCGGCAGCGTCTCGGCGGGCAAGTGATGGTCTGTCACCAGCACACTTATCCCCAACGCCTGAGCCGCCGACACCCCTTCAATGCTCGAGATGCCGTTGTCTACCGTGACAATCAGATCGGGCATCTGTGCCGCAGCCAACTCGACAATCTCTGGGGTCAGTCCGTAACCGAACTCAAACCGGTTGGGCACCAAGTAGGCGACCTCCTTTAGGCCCATCTGGCGCAGCACTGAAACAGCCATGGCACAACTGGTGGCTCCGTCAGCATCAAAATCACCGACCACCAAAACGCGAGCCTCTCCCTCCATGGCGTCAGCCAATAGCTCGGCCGCTTCGCCGATCCCTTTTAGCGTGGCGGGGGGCAGCAACTGGTCCAGTGTGAGCGTTAGGTCAGCGGGATCGCTAATACCGCGACCGGCGTAAATTTTTTTGAGTACATCAGGCAGTGCAGTGCGCTGAAGCGCTGAACTGATATCGGCTGAACGCCGACGGATGACCGGTGTCGTCAGACGCGACACTGTGCCGCCATGAACGCATGGATGGCCTCTATGTCATTATCGAGCACCTTAAAATGCTCCTCTTTTTCGAACAAGTCCGCCAAGTGGTCGGGCAATACGGGCACTTGACCCGTTTCTGCTTTGGCGACGGCCGCGGGGAACTTAGCAGGATGCGCAGTGGATAACGTGACCATCGGCCCGTCGGCTTTATTGGCGCACAACCGCGCTGCGCGGGTACCAATCGCCGTGTGCGGGTCGATCAATTGGCCGGTTCGCTCCCAAATAAAGCGCATTTCCTCGCAGGTCTCTTGGTCGTCAATGCGAGCGCTGCTAAATAGCGCCTGAGCCTTGCTCAGCGCCTCATCGCTCAGCGTGATATGTCCCTTCGCAAAATCACGCATCAACTGCGCGACCTGATCAGCATCTCGATCATAGAGATCAAAAAGCAGTCGCTCAAAATTAGAAGACACCGAAATATCCATGCTGGGCGACAACGACGCTTCGATCGCTTGGCGTTCATACGTTCCGGTCGTGAGCATGCGATGCAGCACGTCATTGCGATTCGTGGCAATCACGAGATTATTAATCGGGAGACCCATGCGATGCGCCAGATACCCCGCATAGATATCGCCGAAATTGCCGGTCGGAACAGAAAAATTAACGGCTCGCTCTGGTCCACCAACGGCAAACGCAGCATAAAAATAATAGACAATTTGCGCCATGATGCGCGCCCAATTGATCGAGTTCACGGCGACCAACGAGCGCCCATCAGGCAAGAATTGGTCGGCCACAAAACTGGCTTTTACCAAGGCCTGACAGTCATCAAAATTGCCTTTAATGGCTAAGTTATGAACGTTGTCAGCCTGTACCGTGGTCATCTGCCGGCGCTGCACATCCGACACTCTGCCTTCGGGGTACAGGATAAAAATATCCACATTGTCACAATGGCGACAGCCCTCGATAGCGGCGCTGCCCGTGTCACCAGACGTCGCCCCCATGATCACGACCCGCTCTCCGCGCCGCGCCAGCACATGATTCAGTAACCGCCCTAGCAGTTGCAGTGCGAAATCTTTAAACGCCAGTGTCGGCCCGTGAAAAAGCTCAAGCAACCACTGATCTTGATCGAGCTGCAAGAGCGGCGCCACCGCCTGATGACGGAAATCTCGGTAGGATTCTGTCGCCAGTCTCGACAACGTTTGACGATCGATGCTGCCCTCCACAAAGGGCGCAATAATCGTAGTTGCCAGCTCGGGATAGGACAGATTGCGCATGGCGGCAAGGTCTGACGGTGTGAAGCTGGGCAGCGACTCCGGCACATAAAGCCCGCCGTCGCGTGCAAGCCCGGCAAGTAAAGCCCCCTCAAAATCCAGCGCGGGTGCCTGACCGCGGGTGCTGAGATATCGAATGCTCATTGCCAGCTCCCCATCCTACTCAAATTACTCACTGATCAAAGGCTTCTACTCGAAGCAGCGTAAAATCTGTCTCTACCTCGGTAAGCGCCGTAATTTCCTGCATCACTGCCGTCATTACGGACGCTGAAGCGACATGGGTCAACAGAACAATTGAGACCGTGGCTTGATCCTCTTGGGGTGGATTCTGAAGCAACGACTCAATACTCACGTCGTGATTTGCCAGTACCTGAGTAATATCAGACATGACCCCGGCACAATCGCTCGCCGCCAATCGCACGTACCACTCGCTCTCGATATCATCCGCAGGCACCAACGTTTGTGATTTTAATTGGCCCATCGGCACACCCAGCGCCGGCCCACTCCCCGCAGCAGTCCTCGCAATGTCGGCAAGATCAGCGCAGACCGCGGACGCGGTAGCAGCGCCACCCGCACCAGGGCCGACCAATACCAACTCGCCAACCGCATCGCCTTTGATCATGATCGCATTGAGCACGCCATCAACGTTAGCCAACTGTTTATGCTCGGGAATCAGTGTGGGGTGCACTCGCATCTCGACACGATCCCCCTGTCGCCGTGCAATGCCCAGATGCTTCACGCGATAACCCATCGAGGCGGCAAATTCGAGATCTTCCGGCGTGATCGCTTGAATGCCCTGCTTAACGGGTGCTTCAGCATCAAGCGGCAGCCCAAACGCCAGCGAGGCCAGGATGACCAACTTGTGCGCCGCATCGGTTCCGTCCACGTCAAAAGTCGGATCCGCTTCGGCGTACCCCAAGGCTTGCGCCTCTGCTAAGACATCCACGTAGGAACGCCCTTTGGTACTCATTTCGGTCAAAATGAAATTACCGGTGCCGTTGATGATGCCCGCAACTTCTGATACCTCGTTGGCCGCCAGTGCCTCACGGAGCGTTTTAATGACGGGAATCCCACCCGCGACCGCCGCTTCAAAACGGAGTTGGACCCCCGCTTGCTCCGCGAGGAGGATTAATTCATTGCCGTGTTCGGCAATCAGAGCCTTATTAGCCGTCACAACGTGCTTGCCTTGCTCGATGGCCAGTTTGATCAGATCGCGGGCAACCGTCGTACCCCCGATTAACTCGACCAGCACATCGACATCAGGGTCACGCGCCACATCCATGACATCACGACTGATGCGGGCAGCGGCGTAATCATGATGCGGCACCTCACGGCGCGCACCGACATGCGTTATCGACACGGTCTGGCCACAGCGTGCGGCCAGCATCGCGCTCTGATCACGCAAAATGTGCACTGTAGCGAGGCCTACCGTACCCACGCCACAAAGACCCACTCTCAAAATCGAAGTGCTCATGCTGATAATCCGTCAGTTGTCTTGGGCGGGCCCATGCGCAACACGCGTTTGATACCTCGAACGGCCTGGCGCGTCCGGTGCTCATTTTCGATCAACCCAAAACGCACGAACCCCTCACCATATTCGCCGAATCCAATTCCGGGCGATACCGCCACACCGCCTTGCTGGAGCAAGAGCTTACTGAACTCGACCGAACCCATGTGTCGGAATGCCTCAGGAATCGCCGCCCATACAAACATAGTGGCTTTCGGCGGAACCACCGGCCAACCTGCCTCATTAAGCCCCGAACACAACACATCTCTCCGACGTTGGTAGGTCGCACAGATCTCGCTGACACAGTGCTGATCACCCTCCAGGGCGGCAATGGCCGCCACCTGAATCGGCGTGAAAATACCGTAGTCTAAGTACGATTTAATGCGCGTAAGCGCGGCAATTAATTCTGCGTTACCGCAGCAAAATCCCACACGCCAACCCGGCATGTTGTAACTCTTAGACAACGTGAAGAACTCGACTGCAATGTCTCGTGCGCCGGGCACTTGCAGGATGCTAGGCGCCTTGTAGCCGTCGAAAACCAGATCTGCGTAGGCGAGATCATGCACCACCCAAATATCATTCTGACGCGCGATCTCGACAATCCGCTCAAAAAACGGCAACTCGACGCAATGCCCAGTTGGATTAGAAGGAAAGTTCAGCACCAACATTTTAGGCTTGGGGTAAGTGTTGCGGATTGCCTGCTCGAGCTCATCGATAAACCCGGCCTCGCTTTCCATCGGGACATGCCGCAGATCCGCACCCGAAATAACAAAGCCATAAGGGTGTATGGGGTAACTGGGGTTAGGCACTAAAATGGCATCGCCCACCCCAGTGGTTGCCAAAGCCAAATGCGCTAAGCCCTCTTTAGAGCCCAGTGTCACGATTGCTTCTGTCTCTGGGTCAATGTCGACTGAGTATCGATCGGCGTACCAATCAGACATGGCCTTGCGCAATCTCGGTATACCCTTAGATTGTGAATAACGGTGAGTATCGCCGCGCGCGACCGTTTCACGGAGTTTTTCAACAATATGCTCAGGTGTCGGCTGATCTGGATTGCCCATGCCGAAGTCAATAATATCTTCGCCGCGCGCACGCGCTGCCTGCTTTAGCTCGCCGATGATATTAAAGACGTATGGCGGTAAGCGCTCGATGCGTTGAAAGTGAGTATCCACGGAGGTAAGTTGCCTCGTCAGTTAGGGCTCAATCAAGGCCCAACAGCGCAACCAGCGCAGCTGCGGGACGATAACCCGGTATCAGTTCACCCGAACTCGTCACAATAGCGGGCGTTCCGGATACACCCATCTCTTTGCCCAGTTCATATTGCGCCGCAATGGGGTTGCCTTCGCACATATTCACAGGCAGCTCGACCCCCGCCTTGAGCTCTGTCAATGCGGTTTGTTGATCCTCGGCGCACCATGCGGTGGCCAATTTTTCAGCACCCTCGGATTCCATCCCACTGCGAGGAAAAGCGAGGTAGCGCACTTCTATCCCTTTCGCATTGAGCTGGTCCACCTCACGATGAAGCTTTTGACAATAGAAACAGGTGACATCAGTGAATACGGTGATGTGGCCGCGCGAAGGCCCCTCGGGGGCAAATACCACCATGTCATCAACCGACACTGCCGCCAATTGCTGTTGTCGCGCTTCGGCACGACGGGTTTCGGTGAGATTCACTGCGCCCGCTGCATTGGCTTGATGAAGGTCGCCATTAAGGAAAAAGTAGGCACCATCATCGGTCGCATAAATGAGCGGACCATTTTCTATCTGGACTTCTGAAATACCCGGCGCCGGGCTCGGGCGAGCGTATTCAATATCAATAGGTTGTCCTGCGAAGTCACTCAGGGTCGTCGTCATTTGCTCACGCAGGCTTTCAGCTGAGACGGCCACTGACGAAGCCAGCAATACGCTTGCAGACAGCCAAGTCGCTGCGGCTCTAAGGTAGCCAATCACGCCGCGCTGTGCTCTGGCTCTAGCGTTCGGATTCATCTTCCTGATGCCTCTCAAAATCAAAGCGGGTGAAATCTGCCAAGGTAGACAAGTCTGCCTACAACGTCACCGTCTGGCCTAGCCAATTGGTACGCTGCCTCAGGTTCCTAGTGTAAGGGATCAACACCAGAGACGCGACCGCTGACCCAGTCTCGTGACGACGCATAGTGCGTCATCACGTAGAGTGATTCGGTCTCGCCTGCAGGGCAAGGCGTTAGGAAGAGAGCTTTTCTTTGATTCGCGCCGCTTTGCCGGAGAGTTCTCGCAGATAGTAAAGCTTCGCCTGACGCACGTCGCCACGACGTTTCACTGCTACGCTATCAACCAGCGGGCTAAACGTTTGGAAAGTCCGCTCTACGCCGACGCCATGGGATA
>Ga0257110_1000529_pt1 | contig 18362 bp, 8 predicted proteins | sample LP_taG_7_FD_190184 | JGI IMG/M metagenome (GOLD analysis project Ga0257110, IMG submission 190184) | Marine microbial communities from Northeast Subartic Pacific Ocean, Canada - LP_J_2015_P26_10m | ecosystem: Environmental > Aquatic > Marine > Oceanic | place: Canada: Northeast Subartic Pacific...
GAATTCCCGGGCAGAACTGTCCCCCGGGAGCTGGCCCGCCCGTGGGCTGACAAGGGGCGCTTCATGTTTACTGTTGGGCGCAGAGCAACTGTATTTGCAGAATCGCGATAGCCTAACGTGCGCGATTTACGCATTGATTCAATAATACATCCATGGACTGGTGGCGCTGTCTACGATGCACGGAGCGTATCTAGCCGTCTAGCACTGTCAGATGCGGCGTTTAGTTCTGCAGCCGCCTCGCGCGCGCGGCTAATCACACCGGACCGGGCAGAGGGCGGGGTCATGTCAGTCACTGAAAGCAACTCTTCAAACGCGGCGCTATGCTCTTGAAGGGCGTTCTCGTGTATGCGCCGAGCTTTTTCGGACGACTGCTTGTCTTGAATAGCGGTCTGCAAAAGAATGTTGATCCCCCGAAGGTTTTTGGCATTTTGTCTCTCTGCTCCCGAATTTGCCGATGCCATGACGGAATCACTGTACGAGGGCAAGCAACACATTCGATTCAACAAGTGCGAGCCGGTTGCAATCGCGGTATCACAGCTGCTTCGGATGTCGGGAAACTGCGTGTTTAAGCCCGACATGTGCGCCAGCGCAATGACGGCCATGACCAAGGAGTTGTTTCCGTTTAAAAAGGTAACGAGCGATTCACCAACTTGGCCGCCAACAGTTGCGCTGATTTTGGCTTGAAACGGGCAGCCACCGCTCGTGCGGTCATCAACAATGTCAAACAGTGACGTGTCAAGAACGCCCTCTGCGCCCGTTGGGCCCGAGCGAATATTGTGCGTAACAGCACAGCATTCAGCGCTTAAAAATCGGTCGATAAAGTACGCGGAAAACTGTGCGTACCGCGCGTCCCGTCGCGGCTCTGGGCTGATTGCGCGCACAATGTCCGTTAGCGATTCCGGGGGCGCAACACACAGCTTGAAGTACTGCTCTGACGCGTTTTGAAACAGCATGTATACCACAGCCAAATGAATCTCGTTATTGACAATGATTGGGATCGGAACCGCCTTGATGACGTTGATAAACTGCAGAGTTGGCGATACAATGCAGCGGGTGTACCCAAGGCCGCTAAACGCGCTCCGACTGAGCGACACGCGTTTTGCCTCCATTCCCACTGGCAATGGCGCGGGCCGAGATGCGTAGTCGTATAAGACGCGCTCTTTCCCCCAGAGCAACGGGGCCAAATCACCAAGGCCCGATCGGGCTGCAGCCGCCGCCCTGAGGCCGACAAATTCCTCGTCGAGTCGCATCAGCCGAAATACTTTGAGGTCATTCACGCCGCAAAGATCAAGCAAGGTTGCGGTTGACACACCCGCGCCAAAGTCTGGCCATAAAACACCGCGAGCCTGCAGCGATACGGCCAGCAGCGCCGGCGGCTCCTCGTCGGCCATGAGCTTAATGTGCACCCTGACCGTTGTGATGACGAGCCCGGCTGGGCCATGCACGCCGGAACCAGACAACTTCAAGAGCGCAAGGGGCGACCCCGGGGCAAGCAGCAGCGTGTACGTAAACCCGTGCTCTCCACTCGGCACAACCAGCCCGCTGCGCAGGTACATTGGCGGAATGAGACCAAGACGGCTCGCGTTTCGAACAATGATCGCGACAAGCGGGTGTGCGCCTGACTCGTCCACGTCGCCCCAGAGCGATGACCGGAGTGTGATTCCATATTTTGACGCCTTTGATAAAAATGCCGACAATACCACCCAGACAGTGATTGACGACTCATCGTCCAAAAAGGACAATAGCGTTCCGGTTACAATTGTGCAGACAATATCAAGCGATGCGCTTCGAATGGCGGTTGCCGCGCAGCCGGGTTGAATAGCGTTTAGAATTGCCACCGCTGTTACGTTTGCAACTTTTGCCGTGCCCCATTGCCGGCCCGGCCCCAGGTAAACCCGCACCGTATTTGCCCAGGCCCCTGGAGTGGCCACAAACGAAAGCTGCTCAAAACAATCGCTGTGCTCTTGATACTCGAGCGGCCGTGTCAAGAGAGCAGTCAGCTCGTTGACGTACGCCTTGCCAACCGCTGCAAGCCGTGGAATGTTGAGGTTGAACGTGTAGTCCGCCGCCACTAGCTTGTGCCACGACGCACAGACCATTACGCGGCTGTGCGTCTTTGTTCGGGCCTTTGACGCGTTGCGCACTTCGCCGAGAAAGCGCTCAAAGCACTCCGGGGAGCCATACTGCACTGATCCGACGAAGGTCTCGAGCATTGTTTTGTTAAAGGCCTGCACAAACATAAACTCGGCTGGAGTTCCGGCGTTTTTGGGCATGGTGCCTTTGACGCCAGACAAGCTTAGGTGCCGAAACGCGTACGAAAGCAGCTTGGCAGACACCGTGGTCGAGTCGTGACCGCACTGTACAAACACGCTAAATGCAGCGTAATCCACCATCACCTGCCCGCCCGGAATGGGCGGGGACAGGAACATGCTGATGTTTACGTTTGCAGGGTCTGTTTCATAGCCCTGGCATTTCACCGACTGGGCGATCTCCACCTGCAAGACCTGATGAGCATGCGCAACTGTCCCGAGCTTGACCATAGCGGGGGGGGGCGGCGTATCCGAAAGCTGCACAATTGGGTCGAGACGAACACCCAGGCAGCAGTTTGGATCAGACTTGGCAGTAGAGCTCCGTCGGCCTTGCACTTGGTGCGCGCCGTGGCTGGCAAACACAGTGACCGCGAGCGGGGTTGTTACAATTTCCCGAAATTCGGCGGGCTCGGTAGGCGTGTTGACCACAGCATCAATGGCGGAATGTGTCGGCTTTCGGCTGACGTGGGCAACGGCCAGCTTTATTTTCTCGGTACCGGCGGTCATTGAGATGCCGGGCCACAGCTGACACACAACAGGCCAGAGCTCGGGCGCAACAAAATCGGCAAGCACGGCCACAGCAACGGCCGTGATTTCTTGGTGAAGGGATTCAGAAACATCGGCATCGGCAGGCGACTGCACCATTGACCCAGCAGCGGTTTTGTACTTGTCGCCTTGTAAAGAAACGTACGAACACATGCTTTTCATCGTTTTCAGATCAATTGTCGGAAGACAGAGAACCTTGCACCGGGTTGCATCGAGCAGCGGCGCTGGTGTATCGACGGGCGGTGCCTCGCTTCCAATCGACCGCACAAAACAATATGTCATCGGGCCGTCAGTGTTAGCTGTAAGCTTTTCTGCAATGGTCTGATTAACCAATGATCGGAACGCCGCGGCCCAATGGTATTCCTGGCCAGGGTCCTGTCGCATTTTTTTCCGGGCGGACATGGTGAAAAGTGAAACCCGATTGTAGCAGCTCGTTTATTTAGGCGGCTCTAAAAAGTGCTTACTGTGCATAAATTGCATATCCGAATTTGTTTTTTGGCATACATCCACATTGAATTTAAATGTCAGTCATGATTACAGCCAACATTCCAGCGCAAAGCGGCGCGCCGTGCAGTGGGTGCGGCGTGGACGGTGTGCTCCGGTTACCGTGCTCACACAGCTTCTGCGAATGGTGCTTTGTGGAAATGGTTCGCCGCAGCGGTGCCGCAACATGCCGCTGCGGCGCTATTACCCTGCGCGCTGCCACCGTCTGCGCCGTGCGAAGACACGATCCCATTGAATGGGCTAAATCAGGGTAATGTCCAAGGAGGGGTTTATTGGAATAACACCCCACCGATCATGATTCCATTCGTTTTGCGGCGGGCAGCACTTTGTTTTATTCCCGCTAGTAGCGCACATGCCAAAACCAACACAACAAGAACCCATACCCCTACATCGATATCGTCGCCTTGGTGAAGGCGCGACGTTGTTGTTGTTGTTGACATGGCTACCAGGCCTGCACCCAGGCCCGAGTACAGCTGTGCAAAAGTGCTTGCCTGTGACTGGTTACCGGCGGACTACACTCCAGCGCGGCCAGCAACCTTCTTCCGCCTTCGGCAGTTATATGTGCCGTGATAAAGAAAGACGGGGGCCGCCACGGGGCCCTGTCCGCCACCATATTCATGGCACCCTTGTTTCTGAATATATCCATGGTCACTGAAATTATTGAGCTTGATACGGGGAAAAAGGGCGCACGCAATAAAAGTAGTATATAAGTACGGCTAGATATTATTAGTAATTACAGGTACCTCCGCCATGAGTCTCGGTCCGAAACGCGCCGCCCCTGGCAGCGACGACGACATTCTGTATTTGAGAACTGTGGACCCATCACAAAAGAACTCTGGCGCACAACATGCACATGCAGGCGATTCCGAGATCTGGTCCCCCCTCAACAAAGATGACTTTTCAAGAACTGGTCCCGGTGATCCGTTTGATGATTTTGATGCGCCGCCCCAGAACAAACGGCCCCGGTATCGCAAACTCGAAGCTGACCAAATGGGCAAAATCGCAGAGTCAATGAAGCATTGGTATGAAAGTGGGCAAATGGAAGCTCTTACATTTACTGAGCGCCAGCAAAAGTATAAAGAGTTTATAGATTCATTTTCGCATACTACACCCGAGGATATCGCGGGCCAATTGCTTGCGGGTGCTGGAAAATCACTATTTATTGGAAACCCCGGAAAGGTATTTTTGAATGATGTGTTACACTATATTGCCATGACATTTTATAAGGCCAGGCCAAGCTGGGTTAGTGGTAAATACGATGAAGACCTTCATCTTTACCCCACAAAAAAACATGCCAATGGTGCCGAGTTGATCAGACACCTGCAAACCAGGTTTAGCTGCTCTGAAACACTTGAACGTTATGAGCTCGCGGATGGAACTGATTATGATGTTTTGTGGTCAGATAAGGGTTCCGGCGACTATAAAAAAGAGATTGCACGGCTTATCACTTCTTCCGTGGCAACCCTCGGTTTGACAAGGAATTACCGTACATTTGATCGCGAATTACGCGTACTGCCCGAATTAGTCTCCAAGCCCGCGCTTTTCCCGGGGGCCGGCTTGGGATTACCAAAATGGAGTTGCACCGGGGCGGAGTCCTTTTCCCTGGGAATAAACGGGAAACAGGCGGCGGCAGCGGGTTTAAGTTCCACAAAAACCGGATTTATCCACATTTTCAACAGGCCAGAAAGGTACCGGGCTGTCCTATTGCCCTTAACCAAAATAACGGAGGAATCGCCGCCGCGCGACATTCGGCTATGGTTAGATGAATGTGGGTGTACCCGTCAAGAACGTGCCAGTGTCGACGCCCAGATTCTTTCCGGGACCAATTTTTCAACAATGACGGCTTTTGATTTTCAAACACGTTGCGGGTTTACAAAACCGCGCGCAAGGGCGCTGCACGCTGCGATAAAAACACGAACACTCCGCGCCGCAATTTTTATTGCAAACGAACATGCACTCGACAACTTTACTGAAGACTACGACACACCACCGTGGAAGGCCGAAATAATGCTTTTGCATGCGTTATGTACTGGGTGTGCCAACAACGAGAGTATCAACGATGTTATTAGTTCATACTTAAAGCTTAGTACCAGCACCCGAAAACTTGCTATTGATGCTGTTCTGGAGGGCGTAACCCCAATTAGGCGCGACCCGGACGTCATGCAACCTTATTTCCAGAAACTCAAGCTTCGCAGGGTTGAAGCACATTTACCCGGGTTTCCAGATATTATCAGCCACATTCTGAATGACAAGACCATTAGCACATTAAATATAGTAGATATGCAGCTATCGCCACAGCCAGCTTCCATTATGGAAATGCTTGACATTTATCACCCTGGTAAGAAAGCACTAAATGAGAAATATTTTCCAATGTGGATTACCCCTGAACTGTTCGAGTTAATTTCCGACTGGTACTTTAACTGTGCACTAACTGCCACGGTGCCAGCGCAAGCTATACACCTTGCAAAATTTCCCATCACCGAGCTCCCGCACAGCGAGCAGTGGTTGCAACGTCTTCTTGGGCACAAAGTTTCCCTTGAACCGGCAGGGGGTGCAGCCGGCACCCCGTCATATAAAGGCGTTGTTCCAATACAGGCGCTCACTACTTGGGATCTAAATGCCTATGGCGATTACGAGTTTGATAATGTTTCGAAATTTCTGGATGCCATGTTCGACCCTTTGCGGTTCCACCGCAGAGGTGCCCCCGTGCAACAGGATGCAGTTAGCCTTATCTACAAGGGGCTTTTGAGTGCACTTGATGCACTGGAGGGCGACGCAACGCCATTGGCCGCAATGAAAGCGCCGCTCGCAGACAAGTGGGTATTAAACGAATACATAGACGAACCGGGCGAAACGGATGGTAGCCGGTATCGCACCTATTTGTTTTTGCAGTCGGATATTTTCTCTATAATCTACTGCAGGTCAATTGAAGTTGCTCGGTGGGCAATTAACAAATTGCAAAACTACCATGACCAAGGAACAACTATTACAAATGTAATATGCGGAAAACTTTTAAAGATATGGGATGATACAGAGCAGACCCGGGGCGCTGCCCCAACGAACGGCGGCGAAATTGAGAAATTCCGCGTTGCAATGTGGACTTGGATGGTGGAAAGTATGGCGAATGACTGGGACACAAGCGATGATCCAACACGGGAACACAAGTTGTGGGTATGGTATTTAAGGTACGGTGATGGCGGAAGTGCGAATTCCAGCAAAATGTACCGTTGTAGAGAGATAGCTGACGTTTTATGCGAAGACATCCATTTTACTATACCGGGCCTCCCTGAAGAGCCGCTGAAAATTTCAAAAGAGAACATTTTGGATGCATGTCACGTGTATATGCAACTAAGCAATACCGACAATAACACCGACGACATACATACTGGGAAGCGTCTTGATTTTACCCTCCCAGACACGCCCACAACCGTGCACTTTTCACGCAAAGCAGATTCCTACCCATGGTGTGTTCGCCTGTACACCCCCACAGACATCGATACCGGTAACCAATATCAGGACTGGGATCAAACCATTGGGAATTTCGGTAAGCATTATGTGTCCATTTCTTCTCTGCCGCCGCTGCCGGAGCTGTGGCCGGGGTGCGTTTTCAGCAAATACGTGCCTGTGCTTATCTTGGGCCAACAATACGCCCAAGATGACATTATCCGGGGGGTTGCCGATTGCACCATCTGGAAATACGTGACGGAGAATGTGCCATTTTACACAGCTGAAATAAATAAACGGTTTAAAACCCTAGGCGGCAACTACGACCCAGCTGTTGTAGAAACATTACGTCTTAAAGTACGCGAAATGATAATCACGCCCATGTTTGTTGAAGCAGCCAAAGCAACATTGCACCTGGAGGAGGAATCTGGCAAAGTTTACATGCTTGCATCGTTTACGGATCTAGCAGTTTGATTGCGTCGGCAACGTGGCGGCTCTTTGTTTTGACACTGTAGTCTATCAAAATAAACGCGAATTTCATTTAACTAAACTCCGGGGCCCGCAAATTAGTTCATGTGCAAACTTTAGTGCCTGCAATTCTAAGCAAAGATTCATAACCGCAATGGGAACTATTGCCGATATCCCAGATGTTGCGTGGGTGAGGGCAGCTACCGCTGCCATTCATAGCGGACAGCGGCCTGCCGACATTTTCCCAGAAAAGGCCCTGGGTCTGCACCTAACATTTGATTTGTGCGCGCAGGGCGAAAAGGTTTCCGCGGAAAGGAATGATCACGGGTTTGCTCGAAATTTTAAGGTGGCGGCCAAGCGGCAGAAAGTTGCGCCCACCGCCACCGGTATTCAGACCCCGGCCCAAAAGCTTATTCGGTTTCTCCGGCTTTTATCGCATCTCGGCACGGCACCATGGGCGGCGCAGCACTTTGATGCCAACGCCGACATCCTGCGAAGATTAACAGCGTCGCACATCCAGCTAATTACCGGCGAAAAGAAACCAGACCCAACGTTGTATGCTTTAATTGGCCCCGGGCTTGAACGATGCGAGAATCTGGTTTGGATCACCAACCGCCAACAGGGCAAAACCACAACGATGGGACGGTTTATTGCAGCGCTTTCACTGGCGTGCCAAGTAGGGGGCACGCTGGCATGCGTGTACAGTACCAAGCAGGACCGCGCCGCCGAGCTGTGCCAGGCCGCAAAGGCCTATATTTACTGGATGCAGCTCCCCACTGGCCGCCACCCAGACTGGCCATCAATTGAGTTTGATTGCGATAATCACCAGCGATACACCCTTCGTGTCGGGCCACCTGGGTCGCCGTCTGCCATGGTATGCGCCCGCCCTAAAAACGCCGATGCGTGCCGCGGGGACGCGCCATCAGCGGCGTTTTTCGATGAAATCGCGTTTACAAGCGCCAATTTCTGGTACCAGTTTGCACTCCCATTGCTTCAGATTCGCGGAAGACGGTTTACCTGCACCACGACGCCACCGCCACCACAGTCGTTCTTTGACACATTCTGCGCCGGGATTCGTCGCGCAAACGCGGAGGGCACCACGTTCTTTGAGCTCATCAATCACTCACTTTCGTGCCAGGCGTGCATTGACGCAAATGACGCCCGCAGGTGCTGCCACAAACTTCATCTTGTGCCGCCATGGAAATCGATGATGCAGCTCAACAGCCTGGGGAAATTTATGCCTAAAAATCGCGCTGCGGACATGGCGGCCGAGGTCTTTGGGGTCATGCAGACGGAACGAAACTCATTTTTGCCGATGAAACTGATCGAAGCGTGCATGCGCGACCGCCGCGCTGTCGAGCCCCCCGTGCCCCCCGGGCCACCGGGGGCACCGCTAACTGTCTGGATCGGAATCGATCTCGCAGGTCACACCAAGTCGGAAATGGGGCTGGTAGCAATAGTGGGCGGGTCTGGAAAGATTGTTGTCATTGGTTCTGCATCGGTGCCCTGTGGTATGTGCGAGGTTATCGAACTTCAAATGGTCGTGCGCGAGTTCTTGAAACGTGTTCGCGCCCACCCATGGATCCACAAGGATTCAATCTTGGTGCCGGTAATCGAATGCAATTTAAACGAGGTTGTAGCCATGTCGATGAAAGCGGTGTTCGAATCCTCAAAGCCGTACTTTATGCCGTTTACAACAGAACGGTTCCGTGCATTGATCACACCCGGGGTGGGAGTATGGACAACCGAAGATACCAAAATGGCGTCGATTCAATGCACATATCAAGCGTTGCTGGACGGCCAGCTCTTTATTGCCGAAACCACTGTCACGGTTGGCCGCGACGCCTTTGATAACCGGGCCAAGTGCGACACCGCAGACGATGCCATCGATATGCTGCAGGCCCAACTTATACAGTTTAGAGCAGACGACAGGGGCAAGGTCACTGGAAAGACGGCCGATGGCCAGAACGACGATATTGGAATGGCATTTTTGCTAGCGTTGTACTGGAGACTTTGTGTCATGGCCGATGATCACACCATTTCATAGCACAATGCGATTATATTTGAAACCCCGGCAATTTGTAAGCGCGGTAACACACAATGCCAATCAAGGCTGGGTACAACCCAGCATTTATATTGCCAAATCGGTAAACGAAAGGCCGGGTTTAGAGCTCTTGGCGGCCGCGCCGCCATCGTCATTACTGTTCCTCCCGCGCTTGCTGCCAGGGGTGGCCTCATCTTCTCCCTCCTTGGCCGGGTCGTCGATTACATTGTCAGCGTTATTTATTTTCTGCCCCCCCCCGCTCTCATCCTCGTCGCCGCTTGCCCCCTCGTCGCCGCTTTCCCCTCCGACCGCCCAGTCTACAGTCCAGACATTTGTTAGGTCTGTCGCACCGTCCCACTTACCGCTTTCAAACAGCAGAAGTGCCTTTATTAGTTGCTTGCTGGTATTCCCTCTGGGGTCGTCATGATTACGCAGCCTCCATGTCCCTAACTCCAATGCCTCTGGGTGCTGCTGGTTTGCGCATTTTTCAACATGTTTGGCAAAATCGATCCCGCGTAGAAATATTTCGATTCCGCCCAGCGACGGAATTTTCCAGTTTTTCACTTTGTACGTTGTACCGTCTAGTTCTGCTAACCAAAGCGGAAATGGCTGCACACCCTCAAACGTATTTTTTGCGACGTCGGTAAAGCGGTCCGCCCACTCTGGATCAACAACCAGGCTGATGCACTTCTGAAACGCATGGCTGCCAAGTGATGGAATTTTTTCAAGCGTAAAATCTACACTTGTGAGACTGGAACAATCCATAAAGCAATCATCCGATATCGCAGCATTTGAGTTAATCGTAACCGTTTTGAGACTGGAACACCCCCCAAACGCACCTAATCCAATACTATTGACATGGTTGGAAATTGTAACCGACAATAGCTTCGCGCACCCATGAAACGCATAAGATTCAAGGACGGCTAGGCTGTCTGGAAACTCAACACGTTCAAGAGATTCGCAGCCAGAAAATGCGGACGTGCCTATTTCCAAGCTTTTATCGCCGGAACGCATAATGACCGTTTTAAGGCGTGTACATCCACAAAAGGCTTGATCGTGTATTCTCTTAACACCACTTCCGATGGTTACCTTTCTTAGGGTTTCATTGTACGCAAAAAATCGTCGTGGGATTTCAATAAGTGAATCTGGTAGTTCAATGGCGACAACTTGGGCTTTTTGGGGATAGTTTGTGCGACCTTTCTTGAAAAAGATCCCTTCAAAGAGCTCTTCTGAAATTTCGGTCACCCCCTCGGGTACCACAATTACATAGTTTGTGCCGACTGCAAGAGGCCAATCGATGCGGACATCTGCCGCCGCCGCCATCGTGTTATGAGTACCCGGATGCATATAGTCTGCCCATATACATAAGGTTTATTTATAGCACAAACAACATAACAATGGGCCGCACAGCAACACGACTTGTATTCGCGGCAACTGGCCAGGTTTCACACAGCATTTATATTGCCAAATCGGTAAACGAAAGGCCGAGTTTAGAGCTCTTGGCGGCCGCGCCGCCGCCGCCATCATCATCAGTTTTGCGCTTGCTGCTAGAGGTAGCCTCATCTTCCGCCACCCAATTTACAACCCAGACATTTGTTAAGTCGGTCTCGCTGCCCCACTCACCGCGTTCAAACAGCATAAGTGCCTCTAATAGATGACTGCCGGTATTCCCTCCGGGGTCGTCATGATGACGCAGCTCCCATGTCCCCGACTTCAATGCCTCTGGGTGCTGCTGGGTTGCGCATTTTTCAACATGTTTGACAATTTTGATCCTTCGAAGGAGTTCCGGCCCGCCGAGTAACGGAATATTCCAGTTTTTCACTTCGTACGTTGTACCGTCTAGTACTGCTAACCAAAGCGGAAATGGCGGCACACCCTCAAACGTATTGTCTGCGACGTCGGTAAAGCGGTCCGCCCAATCTGGATCAACAACCAGGCTGGTGCACCCCTTGAACGCACGGATGCCAAGTCGTGGAATTTTTTCAAGTGTAAAATTCACAGTTGTGAGACTGGAACAATCCGCAAAGCATTCCTTTTGTATATCAGCATTTGAGCTAATCGTAACCGTTTCGAGGCTGGAACACCCCGAAAACACATATTTGGCAATACGAATAACACCCTTGGGAATTGTAACCGACATTAGCTTTATGCACCCAGTAAACGCATAAGATTCAAGGACTCGTAGGTTGTTTGGAAACTCAATGCTTTCAAGAGCTTCGCATTCCATAAACGCGCCTATATCTATTATTAAGTCCGGACCGCCGCCGGGGCGCATAATAACCGTTTTAAGGCGGTTACATCCACAAAAGGCTTCAGTACATATTTTATTAACACCATTTCCGATAGTTACCGCTGTTAGGGTTTCATTATACACAAATAATCTGTGAGGGATTTCAGTAAGTGAATTTGGTAGTTCAATGGCGACATCTTGGGCTTGTTGCGGATCTTTTCTGCGGCCGTTGACGTAAAAGATCCCTTCAAAGTCATCTTCGGAAATTTCGGTCACCCCCTCGGGGACCACAATTACATAGTTTGTGCCGGCTTTAAGCTTGGAAGCAATCTCTGGTATGCGACCGCGATCAATCTTGTTTGCCCACGCGGGCAACTCAATACGGACATCTGCCGCCGCCATGGTATTATGAATACCCGGGTGCGTATGGGTTGCCCATATATATAAGGTTTATTTTTAGCACAAACATCATAACAATGGGCCGCACAGCAGCACGACCTGTATTCGCGGCATGCTGCTTTGTGGCGCCGCAAGATTAACCGTAACCGCTTTCGTGTATGGCTACTGTGCCGGATGCGGTTGCGAGCCATTCTACAATGGTGGTAGCGCCAAATGGCTTAAACAGCTTTTGCTTTTCTGGGCCTGCAACGCCCGGTCGCGTTGCGTCCTGCCACATGTAGTACCGCCAGCAAAAAACAAGCGAGTCGAGTTCTTCGCAAAACGCTGCCACATCCGTGTTTCGGCGTTTAGATTTTCGTCGGGTGCTCAAAACCTTTGCCAGCGCTGCAACGTCCAGCGTTCTTTCGTCTGCAAAGATGCGAGCAATGCCAACAGATTGCGATTCCTGTGCAATTGCAATGCACGCTTTCTGGGGCCAGCCAAAGCCACCAAGCCCCCCGCAGTAATCGACGCCGCCGGCTGCAAGATAAAAGAAGAGCGATGGCCTGCTTGCCATTGCTGCAAGCGCGTTCCCGCAGACCAGCTCCCATTGCTGCGTAAGCTGTTCGGCCTTTTGCCGCTTGCGGCCGGTAGCATTTACGCGGACAGTAACATCGTCGTTCTTCCAGACACGCGCCAGCGCAATTGTCACCGCGGAAGAATCAATCGCCGGCGTCAGTCCAACTTGCAGCAAAATATCGGTATCTATGGTCAGAACGTTTATTTTGGACCCAGGGTGCCGGGCTTGGTGCCCGGCAACACACATTGTAAGCTGTGCCTCGGCCTCGCCGTATGGAAACGCCAGATCTGGCGCAAACTCGGTTTCATTGTTTGTTGACCAAAATTCCCCGGTCGCAGGGCTGGTAACAACCCCAACAAACTGAGCTTGAGACACCACACCCTTCTCCGAAGTATCTTTTTTTGCAGCTGCAAACAGCGTTAGTTGCTGCTTAAACGCCTCGTACAACAGCTCGTATGCGCGCGCCTTGCCCCGGGGTGTTGAAAATAACTCGGGCCAGGTCAGATCGGCACCAGACTCCATTTTGCCGAGTGACCCAATGGTGGCAGCACCAAGTACTGCGTCGGAAATTGTTACCGGAACTGGGCCAGCAGCTGCGCGAACCACGTGCACCGCTTGCCGGACGGCGGGCACCCGGGCCGGGCAATCAAAGCATACAATTATTGTTTTTGTGGTGTCTGGCGCCAGTTTAAGAATGTGCTGCGCAATGTGAAACGCCGGGCGGGCTCCAACCGCTCCAGACCGTGTCATCGCTGGCCCATCTATCATCAACACTTCGGCATCTGGCAGCGCCGGGGCGTACGATATAGCATTCCCAGTGGCGAGCACTTCAGTCCGAACTTTTACGGCGCACCCCCACCCCATGACGGGCCGCAGCACTGCGTTATTAATGGCAACTACCCAGCCAAGTATAATTTTACAAAGCTATGAGTGTTGCATGGGTAACTGCAACGCTAACACGCCATCTGTGCTGGGCCATAGAGGGTGGCCATCCATAGACCCCACTTCGCCCCTGGCAACATATAAGTTCGAGATGCACTTAACACCCTGTATTAGACGCAACTGAAAGCAGAAAAGTTTGGGTACAATGAATTTATGAACATAGCCATAGCCATCAACAAATGTCAATTCACAAGACTGCTTGCTTACACAACAACAATATCCCAGGCCCAGCGATCCCTGGCACCCGTAAAGATTACCAACGACGCGCTCGATGGCGCGGTCTTTGCCTTGTCTGAATTAACAATGTCGCGGGCCATCTCTATCGCAATCGATCTGTAAAGCGTCGTCCTGTCACTTGTGTGCCGAACTGCATACTGCAGAACCGTCCACACACCATGGCCCGCGTGATCAAGACGCGCAAGAATGGGGCCCCGTTTATCACTGCCGGCCAGTAGCAGTGTTTCCAACTGGTCGTACGCGTCAAGCAACCGCTTCAGCCGCGAAATAACCAAGTGGTTTGCCTGAGCATGCTCGGCAACAGTTTGCCGGACAGTGTCGGGGTCAGCGGCGGCCTGGAGACGAATTGCCAGGCCAAGCCACGGGACGCTTGAGGACGACGGTAATTCCGGAAACTGGCCCCGAAGCAGTGATTCTAGATTGGTTTTTGCAGCAAGTCGGACGCCAGCGTCTTGCTCTGCGCCGGATTGCGCAATTAGCCCTGTAAGAGACTGGGCGACTACATCGCTGAAGAACACATGGCCCGCGTGCTTCCTGTACGCTGGCGGCGAAGCAGCCTTTTCATCGTTCTTCAGTGCCGTGTACCCTTTCTTCCCCCTTGATCCAAAGAACCGACTAAACATAGCTAGAGCTTGGCTGTTGTGAGCATTCAAAGATAAAGTCGAAATGTTACAAGTGGCCGCAGCCCGAAAGTGCTGACATGCACTTTAGAGGTATCATAAAAAGTAATAACAGGACTCGGTTGCACACGTGCGCCTCAATACACTATATGCCTCGAACCGGCTTTGTGCCCCCGTCTTTATTCTCCCTCGTGACGTCACGGTACTATATATATATACATATACATAGGATTATATTATTGAGAAATCAATCCAAGAAATATGATTTTTGGGTAGGGGTCGGCCGACCGCCAAATAAAAATATTTTTTTAAGTTTCATTTCGGGCGCTGGCTGGTGGATGGGGCTCTGCGCCCCCGTCTTTATTTCCCCCCGTGACGTCACGGTACTATATATATATACATATACATAGGATTATATTATTGAGAAATCAATCCAAGAAATATGATTTTGAAACCTTCACAATTATTTTGTTATCCAGCAGCACCCCGCAGACTGTCTGGATCCACATATGCCAAAAAAAGAAAATGGGGTTTGTTACAAAGTCAATGTCAGCACTAATTAAGTGTGCGGTAAAACATTCTTAGGTTTCAAGCAACCCGTGATAAATCACGTTTTTAGGGCCTCCAAGAATAGGGCGCCGGGCACGTGATGCAGTCTTTGAATTAATCGAGTATACATAAGCAACGATAGCAGGAATAATCAGCAGGAACAACAGGAAATAAAGCCGGCTGACAGTAGTAGCTTTTTTTTCCCCCGGTGGGGCGCTGCTAAACAATGGAAGTTCCGACGCCGTTGGCACCGTTGGCGCCGTTGGCCCCGTTGTTGATGAACGATTAAGTGGCGTAATGGGGGTGCCGTCCGGGAAATTAAATGGGCCAGTTGCAGTAATTTTAAACATTTCCCGGACAATCATTTCCCACAGCGTAGTGTTGTCAGTTGGCACCCAAACTGGCACAAACGCCACGGCAGTGTTGGCAAGCATAAGACTAACATCACTTGGGGGTTGCTGTACAGAAAGCTGGTCAAGCACGCTGTTGTGCACGTTCCAGTTGTTAAGACCAACGCCGGCATAGTGTACGTTGCCGTAAAACGTTCCATAAAACCCTTGGCTTTCTGGGCCTTGTACACTGCCAACATTCCATTGCCCCAGGTCTAACGAAGCCGATAAATTACAACTTAAAAACGCATTGCTCATCTCCTTAACATTTGACACGTCCCAGCTTTCAATGCCGTTGCCCTCAAAATTGCTGTCTCGAAACATGCCGTCTATAAACTGAACAGTCGACATATTCCAGGCACCCAGATTGATATCAACTGGCAATACCGTTGCTTCAAACGCCCCAAGAAAGTCAGTGACGCTGGACACGTCCCAGCCGTTAATGTTTTGATCACTAATGTCCAAGCTGGCAAAAGCACCCTTAGATGCTGTATGGCTAAAAAACGACGTGACTAATGATGTGTCCCATTGCGACGCGTTTGTGCATTCTGGGGAACACAGCGTAGCATTGACATCACGGGCAAGGCACTGAGCAAGATTAAGTACATTTGCATCGGTGACGACACATTTTTCAGACGGCGGCAGCGGAATGGCGGTGCCGTCTGGAAAATTAAATGGGCCAGTTGCAGTAATACCAAACATCTCCCGGACAATCATTTCCCACAGCGTAGTGTTGTCAGTTGGCACCCAATCCGGCACAAACGTCACAGCCGTGTCTTGAAACATGTAGTCAGTACTTGTTATTCCGGTATCAGGCGTAAGAAGATTGTCAACTCCAATTTGCCATTTGTTAATACCAACGCCTTTATAGTTTGAATTATTCAAAAATGCGGCTGTAAAACGGTAAGTTTGCGATACGTTCCAATTGCCTAAGTCCAGAGTTGCTGACAAATTGCACCCCGTAAAGGCAGTGGCCATATCCCCGACATTTGACACATCCCAGCTTTCAATGCCGTTGCCCTCGAAATTGCTGTCTTGAAACATGCCGTCTATGAACTGAGCAGCCGACATATTCCAGGCACCCAGATTGATATCAGCTGACAACACCGTACTGTCAAACAGCCCAGAAAAATCAGTGACGCTTGACACGTCCCAGCCGTTAAAGTTTTGATGACTAATGTCCAAGTCGGCAAAAACCCCCTCGTCAGAAAACAGCACAGAAAAATCAGTGACTAATGATGTGTCCCATTGCGACGCATTTGTGCATTCTGGGGAACACAGCGTAGCATTATTGACATCACGGGCAAGGCACTGAGCAAGATCAAGTACATTTGCATCGGTGATAACACATGGTATTGGCGATGGCGGATTGACTGTTAGCATGCCCCTGTCTACCGCCCAGACTGCACTAAAGTGTTGAATGTTTTGCAGGCCGGAAGGAAAACAGGTAATTTCATTCCACTGACCAGTTCCACCAATATCATAATATTCAATTGTATCAAGCGACGTATCACCTGGAAAGTCTGTGTGAGTGGTGTACCCCCCCACGGCAAATAATCGATTCTGTTCGGGGGCGAATAAAAGGTCAAGACCGCAACGATTTGTGTTCATATGTGTAATTCCGAGGTTATTGGGACCTGCAGCCACAAGGGTAGTGTTGTACGCTGTCACCCGATTGCTACAATTGCAGGTGGCAATAAACCCGCCAGCACACCCCCCTGCAACGTAAAGCACGTCATCTGCAATCGCAGATCCGTGATACGCCACCCCGGTTTGCTCTCCATGTATATTGGTTGCCCAAACCTGACTTGAAGTTACGGGATAATCGGGGGTATACATCAGCGTTTCTGATGTAAGATCCACATGATATTTCCCAATATATTTAGACAACCCATCGGTAGAGAGCGCCCCACCAATTATAAAGACGGTAATTACGTCGGCTGATACTGGTTTAATGTGAAGTGTGTTGCCGTATGAAATTGGGAAAAAATTAAGAATCACCGTCCATAAAGTCGCCGATCCTGAACCAACCGGTTGACATGCAAGCTCGGCGGCGGGAATAGATGATGTGGGGGCTTTGTACCCCCCCGCCCTGCACACGTAGGTCGTGTTATCCGCTGCTACATGGTATGTCGCAACAGCAAGATCTTTTGCGGGCCCTGTGTATGAAATTGGGCTGTTAGCCACCGGTGTAAATGCTGGCTCGATGCCATTGCACGCATAGTTTGGTAAATCGGAGGAAGTGTTGTCGATTCCACCAACCATGCACAGTGCGTGTTGATCGTCGCCGTAGGGCACAACCGCGGCGCCATGCTTCGATCGAGGTTCAAAAAATGGAACAAGCTCATTAAACCGGCACTGACCGGCAGAATTGGGGCTGGTCACATCAAGGGTTAGGGTGCCAACGCGTTCCGACCAAACAGGGGTTTGACCGGTTATACGATTACTACCACCCGTAAGATAAACGAGGTGCGGATTGATTAACGGTGGCGAATTTTGACTGGCCACGGCCGCAGCAAACCAAAGCACGGGTGTCATGCCAATTGGTGGAAATCCCATAACTTGATATGGTGTCGGATATATGAAACAATCGTGTCAACGCAAACTGCGAAATGGGCGCAGTTTAAAGTTGCGCACACAGTACTTGCACTCACGCTACCCATACCGCGATGGCGCCGTCCGCGGCCGCTTGCTCCGATTGCTATGCCGCTCGGCATGCTCCTGATCATCAATAAGCTGCTGGTTTTCGGTGCGAAGTAATGTAACAACGGCTTCCAGGCTTGCGCATTGTTCTTGAAGATCGTTGGTCACATCTGCTGGCTGGGCCATCAAACTTGACGCTTCGTCAAACGCCTTTACCTTTGCACGCAATGCTTCATTCTCGACCGCTAGCCGACCAGCAGCCGCGCGGTAGAATTCGCCGCGTGAATCGGTCGCGCTCTTTGTAAGCTCGGTCGATGGAACAGTAACCGTCTCATGAACACCGTCCCCAACAACAATCACGGTCGTTGTAGCTGCGTTTGATGACAACTTCAGGCAAACACAGCCTTGATAGTGCACATATGTTGTGCCCGTGTACACGAAAAACATCTCATATGCCTGGTGATACGCCATTGACTGAG
>Ga0257110_1000530_pt1 | contig 18335 bp, 16 predicted proteins | sample LP_taG_7_FD_190184 | JGI IMG/M metagenome (GOLD analysis project Ga0257110, IMG submission 190184) | Marine microbial communities from Northeast Subartic Pacific Ocean, Canada - LP_J_2015_P26_10m | ecosystem: Environmental > Aquatic > Marine > Oceanic | place: Canada: Northeast Subartic Pacific...
ATTCCTTTGAAATTAATGAAAGCATTGGCCTGAAATACGAGTAGAGATGTCACTATTTTCTTAATCATTTTTACAACATGAAACGCTTTCTTTTTATATAGTGTGAAACATAGTATGGAATATAGTATTATAATTATGAATTATTTTTGTACCAAATAGCTATTGCAAAAGAAGACCATACGCCAATGGTAAAATAACCAGTAAGCCATGGTATTTCTTGTTTCCATTCGTTGAATGATTGATCAATTTTTCTACATTGTTGTAAATCATTAATCTTTTTGTTGTAATCTAGTTTATGCTTTTCTTTAAAGTCTAAAACAAAATCTTTTATTGTTTTGATTTCGATAGGATTTATCTCAAGTTTTTTATCTTTTTTCCACCGATTTACATACATGGGTATATCAACGATAGCCAAAAAAAGAGCAAATAAGGTAGCGATAGGTATAGCAATAGTAAACAATCTATAAACAGATTTAATTTTCTGAGATTTTATATTCTTAATAATAGATAAAATGTAGAGTGACAAAACAATAAAGATAAGAGTAGCGACCAGCCACATAACTTCTTCGATAATATTCCATGGTTGATATTCGGTAATACTACCAGACCATGAAAATATCTCAGCCAATATAATGATAGGTATAACAGCATATACATAAGGTTTTAAATATCCAATTTCTTTGTTAGAATACTGATGTATTAATTCAATAATATGAATAAAAACATAAACGCATAAAGTAATGTAGGCTAATTCGGCGATAGTCGCTAAAGATCTTATGGTAAAAGGGGTAAAAAACTTTGTATTTAAAAAACAAGTTTTTTCAGTATATTTGGTAGGATAAATGGTTCGAATGGCGCATACGATAGCGAAAATAAAAGCTAATGCAAAGACAAAAGTTTGTTTATTATTTAATGAGTGTGTAAAATAATAATTACCAATAAAAGCAATATTGAATACACTTACAACAATAAGAAAAGTCCACCATCCTAACACGATATTTTTGTTTTCCATTAATAAATATAGACAAAATAATTCAGTCAAATTAAAATATTGATCATACAATATTGACATACACATAGTTTCTTTAGTTTACCTATACCACCGAGATAGACATGGAATATAGTATGGGAGAAAATTTTGGCATTATTACAGAAACTTGATAGTCTTACGTATTTCGTCGTATAGTAATTTCATCTGCGCAAAAATGTTTTTGTCAACATATCCTATAGCAACGAATGATTTTACATTCATTATATTGACCGTATATTTTTAAACGATATTCGAAGCGTAGTTGTTGAAATTAGTTGTTTCTACAGTCTTTATTTGTAATCCCAATGAAGTCTGAACAGATATGTTCATGCCCTTGTAATCTGTAACAGCGAATGTTCCACTTGAAAAGTCGTCATAAACCTCTGATCCAGTTCCATCATAAGATTCAACATTCTTAGTAATTACAATTACTTGATCATTTACAACGGAAGAAACAATAAATTCACCTCCATTGTTGAGATAATTTCCGACATCAACGTTTTCAGTAGAAATTGCTTGAAATGTCATGCGATTTCCTGCGTGCACAGCACCTGGTTCGAATCGTGTGGCACAAGTCAATTGGAATGTGCTTGATGTTTCTGTCACTGATGATATCGAGAAAGTATCACTCCTGGATTTCAGTTCGAAACCATTTGGTGTCAATATCTTTATTGATAATTTTGATAATGATGAGATGGGAGTTTCAGAAGACCATCCGACGGCACTATTCCCACCAGTTCTCTTAGTATTCATGAGATGATATCGTACATTCGAGGTCGAACTTTCATCCCAATCAGTATCACGAACTAATTTAACAAGTGCTTTCCTTCCGTGATCACTTGTACTTGTGTAAACTCCTGAGAACTCATCAATTTGTAGAAAAAGATGTGAATATTTTGTAATAGAATATAAATCTTCATTTGTATCTGTAATAATGATATGAGTTAGATTGATACCCACTACATTTTTGAAGGTTTCGTGTGTGCTTATGTTTTTGTTTGTGTCGCTTGAAGAAAACTGTACATCAAATTTGTATGGTGTCATCGAAGAAGATGTTGAAGACCCATAATCGAGACGATCTGCGGAAGATATATCTAAATCGCTGCTAATTATCTTTTTGTCGGGTTGTTTTTCTTCTTGTTGGATAACTTTGGTTCCTTTCAAATTCTCATTTGTGTTAACATCTGTATTATAGAATGCCTTTATAGAGTCATCCGCAGTCTTTGTTGATGGTATGATTGTGTAAATTTGAGGAACAATGTTGCTTAGAAATCTCTTGTTGAGGGACAGTACAGTATCGTCGTCTTTTGTAGTTTCCGATGTGACAATTCTTTGCTTGTCGAACATATCAAATACATCATTCTTCTCGAAAATATCTATGATATCATATTTTTTATCAATGTGATCCGTAATAATTTTCCTTAGTAAATTGGTATTACTCGCAGAAAGAAACGACTCTTTGGAACTCATACTATACTATAATAATTATAGAAATAAAAAAAATCAAACTTTTTTTCGCAGAGGTGTAATATTTTTAACAGTTCTCATTCCGTTTCTCTTTTTTTTCCCGATTTCGAACGAAACTCGATCCCTATGCTGGATTCCTATCATTTTTTGAGTTACAGATGTGAAAGCGAATTTTTCCTTACTCTGGGCTGTTATGACACCACACTTTCCGTTTATCTGTGTGATCCTCCCAAAATATGTTACAACATCAACATCAACATCAACATCAACACCAACATCAACATCAACATCAACATCATCCTTCGATGGTCTACCTGGATCATGTGTGGCGTTTACTATTTTTACTGGGTTTTCGGGTAGAATACTAATCTTATTGCTCCAGGCATTACTTCTCGTCTTTGTTTCCGCTTCGTCTTCATAATAATCCATATCCCCCCATTTAAGAGGGTCAAATTCACCGAACATATCGGCGGGAGTAACCATCTTTCTGTATTTTTACAGAACATTATCTTTTTATATTACAAACGCATATTAACATATAAAAGCATCTATGCATTTAGAGATTATCAAACACTATGGGAAGAAAGAAAGCGCACAAAGAAAATGTAGTTCTAAAGACCGCATCTCAACTACCATCTAATTTGATTCTATTTCTAAGGAAAACATGTATCGAAAGTAGCTTTATTGAAAATGAAACTAATATATTTGAATATTCCTCTGAATTGAAGATTCCAGAAGCTTTTGACGTAAATCTTGACAAATTTACGCCCATTTCCAACAATGCAAATGATACAATTACAGAGCCAAAGTTACATGTTGAATTACATTGTTTGCATTGTTTCTCCAAAATTGAAAAACAGTATCAAATCCCTGTAAGAAAAACCGATAAGGGTTTTGAATGCAAAGGGACTTTTTGTTCTTTGTCGTGTGCGTGTGCGTATATAATGAATATAAGTGATAACTCGAAGTGGACTTCTTATCAGCTTCTTCACGAGATGTATGATATGAAACGACAAATTAAGCCTTCTCCTGATAAGGAGTGTCTCAAGATTTTTGGAGGAACCCTTACAAATGAGGAGTTTCACTCTGGATCTGAGTATCACATTGTTCAACATCCGTTTGTCAGTCTTAAAAATGATCTTGATGACGTCATTTGCCGCGACACAAAATCAAAAACTGACGTGACACAAACGGATTTTGCCGTTGAAGAAGATAAAGACGAGACGGTCTTCAAAACAAAAAAAGACAAGAAAACTTCAAAAACACTTGAAGATTTCTTTGCTTTTTAGAAATCAGCATCTTCACAGAATGATTTTGTGAGATTAAGAGAATCGCTTGATGTATTCACGTTCGCTTTAGAATATTCAGATACGCGTGATTCGAAGAAGTTTGTCTTACCCTCAAGCGAAATCGCTTCCATGAATTCATAAGGATTTTTAGTATTGTATATCTTTTTGAATCCAAGCTGTTGAACAAGGCGATCTGCAACGAATTCGATATATTCTTTCATAGATTCTGAGTTCATACCTATAAGATTGCAAGGTAGAGCCTCCGTTATAAACTCTTTTTCTATTTCAACTGCTTCTGTTATGATATCTTTTACAGTATTTTCATCTAATTTGTGCGCAAACTTTTTATAAACAAGAATCGCAAATTCAGTGTGGAGTGCTTCATCCCGAGAAATGAATTGATTACTCAAAGACAATCCAGGCATGAGTCCTCTTTTCTTCAACCAAAAGATAGAACAAAACGCACCCGAGAAGAAAATCCCTTCAACACATGCAAATGCAATAAGACGCTTTGCAAAGTCAGATTTCTCATCCTGAATCCACTTAATAGACCATTCGGCCTTTTTTTTGATGCATTCGAAGTTGTTGATAGCGTCGAAGAGTTTATTCTTATCATCATCCTTCTTGATTAGTGTGTCGATAATTAAGGAATACATCTCCGAGTGAATTGACTCAACGGCAGCTTGAAACGTGTAGAAAGATCTCACCTCTGGAATATCGATATCATTCAGAAATCGTTCCACGAGATTCTCGATGACAATTCCGTCACTTCCTGCGAAAAACGCAAGAATCATAGAAATGAAATTTCTCTCATTATCATTCAGTGTATCCCAGTGATCAAGATCTTTATTCATATCAATCTCTTCAACGGTCCAGAAAGCTGCGACTGCTTTCTTGTAATAATTGAAAACGTCTGGATATTTGATGGGAAATAGTGTATAACGCTTGATTGCATTGGGATTGGATGACATGTTGGAAATAATTATATGAATGTATTTGTGTACATTCTATCATCATTTTTATTTTTTTTTAGCGTAAATATCACGGTCCTTAGTGATATTCCTATTTTGCGTCTTAAACCATTCGTCCAATTACAGTAATCTTTTCATCGTGTTGTTCAAACTTTTTTGCTATGACTTTTACATTGATTTCAGTGTCTTCTTTTACTGGTTTATCGTTATTATTTGTATCATCGGGAACTAGAATAAGAAATGGGAAATCCCTTGTTGGATGACATAATGTTCCTAACTTATTGGACGAAATAACTCTAGACTCAATCACAGACCCAATAGTTGGATTGATAAGTGTATATTTGAAATTGACATTTGTTACATAACCAACTTTGAGGTCTTCATTGGGAATTTCAAAACTTGATCGAGATACTATTTCGATCGACTCCTTCTTAACATAGCCACTACCAATACAACGATCTCCAATTCTGTTTTGAATTTTCATAAGAATCTTATCATCAATGCTACTTTTTGTTAGCATTCTTTCATTATCCTCTTGATCGATATTCTTGAAATCACTTGAATTGAAATGAACACGAACGAGATCGAACTTCTCAGTCATAAAATCGTCTTCTTTGTAAGAAAATTGCATATCGTCTTTCGATTCTTCAGTCATTATTCCAACAATTACAATTATATTATATAAAAATATTAGTCATTTTAAACATTTTTCAATGGTTATGATCATAATTCACTGGAATCACTGGAATCACTGGAATCACTATATTCACTAAATTCCACTAAAAATACATTTACAAACCATATAAATACAATATATTCAGATTATGAAAAAGATGATTACTCGCCGCGGATTTGTGATTCCGAAGGAGGAACACAAAAATGAATTGGCACGTATTCGCAAAGATTTGAAGGTTCAGCCCTATAAGTCTCAACGCTTTATAATGCAAAATTACGGAGGTTTGCCAGAACCCTTTAATATTTATATGGAGAGTGAGAGCAAAATTTATATGCCCCGATATTATGGAATTTCTAAATTTGGTAATGTGCATATGAATATCTCTGATGGAAACGATATCAAATTAGAATTCGAAGGAGAATTGCGTGAAAACCAAGAGAAATTAATGGCAGACTTTTTGCCTAAGTTTTATACAAACTTTGGTGGCATCTTGAATCTAAAGACAGGTGGAGGCAAAACAGCTCTTGCCCTTTACATCATTTCAGTTTTGAAAAAGAAAGCCCTAATCGTTGTCCATAAGCAATTTTTAGCTGATCAGTGGATTGATCGCATCAATCAATTTTTGCCAAAAGCGAAAACAGGAACAATTCAAGGGAAAAAAATTGATATCGAAAATTGTGATATTGTTATTGGAATGCTTCAATCAATTTCAATGAAGGACTTTGAAAAGAGTGCGTTCGATAGTTTTGGCGTGACAGTTTTTGACGAAACTCATCATCTTTCAGCGAACGTGTTTTCTCGTGCTTTTTTAAAATGTTCTTCGAAATTCAATTTAGGATTATCAGCAACACTTGAAAGAAAGGATGAAACTGAGTTCGTCTTGAATTATTACTTGGGTCCTACTTTCTCGCCAACTGTTCTAGAAAACTTTGGCGAAGTAAAAGTGAAAAAACTCAAATTCATTGATGAAATTTATCAGAAAGAAATTACAAATTTCAAAGGAAATATCAACAGTGCTGCGATGATTTCGAAGCTTGTGACATCAAGAAAGAGAACACAATTGATTTGTGCATATATAGAAAAATATGTTAAACATAATAGACACATTCTCATCCTGTCAGAGAGATTATCGCAGCTTAAAGATATTGAAGAAAAATTGAATGAAATGGAGATCGAGTCTGGAATGGCGATTGGTGGTACAAAACACGAGAAACTAACTGAAAATTGTAAGAAACCCGTAATTTTAGCAACGTATTCATATGTATCCGAGGGTTTTGACGTTGAAACTCTAAACACTTTAATTTTTGCAAGTCCTAAATCCGATGTTATTCAAAGTGCAGGGCGAATACTCAGACAGACGCCAGAAGAAAGAGAAAAAATACCATATATCCTTGATATTGTTGATGATACTAAAATCTACGAGTCAAAATTCAAAAAAAGATTAAAGTATTACAAAAAAAGCAAATTTACTGTATTTCAGTAAAAAAATCTTCACAGTAAATTTGTAAAGACCTGCCTTTCTAGTCTTTTGAATTACATGAACTTGGCACGAAAATCAGCGTGGTCGACAATGATAACACCCTTTTCTTGAGCCTTTTTCATTTTACCGCTTGCTGACGTTTTGTCTTTTGTCACGAGCAATGTTGTATCGCTAGTAAGTGAGCTAGTTTGAACTCCGCCACTTTTTTTTACAACGTCAACAAAATCTTTAACCACTCCCCCAGTGAAAAGCACTTTTTTTAGTAAAGGGTTTTCATTGGAATTGACATTCTCTTTCGATACCGTTGGCTTCTTCTTTGAAATGTTGTAATTAATCTCCTCAGCAAATTGCTTAAATTTATCAAGGTTATCGATGAAGTTTTTCGCACTTTTATTGGAGAAACCTTTAATAATTTCGATGTCTTCCATGATGAATTTACGGTTGATGTCATATTTATCGGTAATCAAGACAAGCTTCTTACTTCCCAAGTTAGGGAAGACATTTGACTTGCTCATCATATTATGTAAATCGACACTTTCATAGTTATTTTTCTTGAACTTTTCAAGAACATTGATTAAATTGTCTGACATCTTGCCTTGTAATCCATCAATCATCATGAAATCGTCTTTGTTCATCTTTAGAATTTGAGGAATAGTCTTAAAACCCTTAGTATAAAGCTTTTTAAGAGTTTCTTTTCCGAATCCTTTTAGACCGAATCCATGGAAGAATGCATAATTCTCACTGATTTGAGCTTCATCATCAAGTTCATCAATCATAATATCAACCTTTGTTGAGTTCCACTTGCCTTCTGGCAAAATAACGCGGTCCTGCTTAGCAGGCACAACAACATTCTCGATATATGGAATTACATCACCACGACGTGTAACAGATACAATCGCACCAATGCCAATTTTCTTATCGACAATAAAGCGGGCATTTTGCCCAGAAACTTTCTTTACAGTCGTTCCTCCAATACTAACGGCATTTACATGCACAACTGGCTTACGTAAGCCATGCTTTGATGTGCTCCAAACAACATTCGTTACTTCGGTTTGACCCATTTGACAATCAAATAGTGCCTTGAAAGCAACAGAGTGTTTAGGATTAGCATCTTCACGCTTGTAAACAGCATCACTTGAAATAATAATACCATCAATTGTGAAATCATTGTTCTCTTTCCAATTCTTTAGAATATTGAAAGCAGATTCATGGCCAATTGGCTTGTTTACCTTATAATATTTTGCTGTTTCGAATCCAACCGTTTTAGCATACTCAAATTGTTGAGATGGCTTCAAGGATGGGTTGATAACCTCATACGCAATGAAATTGACTACGTCAATATTCTTATGAATGTGTTTCGAATTCACGATTCCACTCATAGAATTACGCGCGTTTCCTTGATCGAAACGATCTTCGAAATCAGCATCGGAAATAATGAGTTCTCCGCGAACAACACAATCAACTTGTTTCTTAATATCTTTAAAACTATCAATCTTACGAATAAGATGTGAAATATCTGTTCCGAATTCGCCATTTCCTCTGGTGAATAACTTGCAAGATCCATTCGATTGAATGAACAATGCAGAAACACCATCAAGCTTCTCACTTACCACATACGGAGGAGAATACTTAGAAGTCCATTTAGATAAGGTCTCTTTTTTGTGCTTGTCCATCGAGGGTAAGAAATACGGCAATTTAACTTTCTTAGAATCATCAACGGAAGATCCAACTTCTTTCAAAGCAGGATTATTTGGGTCGAGTTCTTCAAGTTTATCAATCAAGTTATCGAATTCTTCATCTGTAAGAATTGTATTTGCCGAGTTATAATAAGCCTCACGGGCATCGGAAATCTTTTGCACAAGTTCTAAAATACTCATTTTGTTCATTAAGTAATGTATATTACCACTATTTAGTGTCAAGTTATTTCTTTTGTCATTTTCGTTTTTTTTGTCCTTTTTCAGTGTATATCTAGTCTGTTTTGCCTTTCTTTTTCGTGTTTGATTTCTTGACGCCATATAATTAACGAAATATGTTTTATGTGGTTAAACACACTCTTCATAATCGAAATTCAAATCATTTATGGAAGTAGACGATTTCAACTGGTCTTCCTCGATAAATTCACTTAGTTCTTTTTCAATCGTTTCTTCATTCGAAGGTGTATTGGAAATTCCACGTAATTCATTGATCTTATCGAGATTTACCGAGATGTTTATTACTTTCATTGAAGAAAGCAACGCAATTGTAAGTAATAGTAGTAACAGTTTTAGAAACATTTGAATTATAAACGAAAAAAAATTACGATTTTTTACGCATTAGCTCTCAAGCTTATCGTCTGGGCTGTTTTTTGTGAATCCAACCGCAATCGAATGTGGATTAAAAGTCTCTGTGTTTACGGCCTGAATGCGTTTCTTGTCATACAAGTCTATAACTTCATTTAATTTTTTAGAGTTATATCTATTATCTATAGAATGCTTGTAATCTTTAAGTTGTAATAGTGAATGTTCGATGTCACTTTCGTTGTTACTTCTTTCTATTTGATTTATCCACTTTTCAATTTCTTGATCGTTTTCATAATATCTTGTTTGCTTTTTTGTATATGTGGTAACGAAGGTTATGACTACTGCTGATAAGAGGATTACAAAATTTGAACGTGTATTCAAAAACATGAAAACTGTGATTATGATGATCCAAACAATAACTATACCTTTATTCATATATATACATTGATATTTTTATATTTACATATGTAATAATGGACGTGAAAATACCGAAAATACCATATACGGAAATCGGTATTTTTTTGGCAGCTGCTCTTGTACTTTACATTGTCTTCGAATCATCTCAGATTGAGAAATTCAGCAGTGGAGAATTGATTCAGCAGCGTTTGGATATGCATAACGAGAAATACGGCTCTAATTCTGTTTCTTATGCTGATTCTGATTCTGATTCTGATTCTGATTCTGATTCTGATTCTGATTCTGATCCTGATTTTGATTCTGATTTTGATTCTGATCCCTGGCAGGAATATGAAAGGGATTATAATCCAATTATACTTTATGATTGCAAAAACAGGAATTCTCGCAAAAACAAGAGTTCTCGCAAAAACAGGAATTCTCGCAAAAACAAGAGTTCTCGCAAAAACAGGAATTCTCGCAAAAACAAGAGTTCTCGCAAAAACAAGGATTTACGTAAACTCGAAAAGGAATTGACACGAAAAGAAAAGCGCCTTGAAAAAATGAAGAATCGTCTCGATAAAAGAGAAGACAAGCTTGAAACCAAAATCGCTAAATGTAAGGAAAACTCTATGCCTGTACCTCCAAACAATGATGAAATAAACGATGACAAAAGAAGTTGTAAACAAAGTTGCCGAGAACAACAATGCGGACCCAATTTAAATAGCGGAGATTACTTGCCAGTGCAGAAAGAATGTAATTCTTCCGATAGTAGTTGGGAAGTTGAATCTATGAAACCTAATCCTAATATTGATAGTGATTATGGATATGTATTTATGCCCAATAAATATTGGAAGATTTGGCAGAACAAATCACTTGGCTCTGATACGCATCCTAAATTGAGCACGGATCAGACGTGTAAAGTGTATCCATACATCGCGGACGGTGTTCCTCTTGATGTTCTCGAACTTGATAAATCTATTGTTTCAGAGTCAGTCGTCTCGTTCAAACTCAAGCCCATTGATTCCCAGAAGTGCACCGAGAGTGCGAGTGAGATCGCGTCTCTTGTCGGCCTCGATCAGGTGCGTGCCACATTCCACAGTGGATCCAAAAACCGGGAGTCTCACGAGAAAGCGGGACTCCATCTATGGTACCAGGGAGTTGCACCCACTCGCGCAGAGGCGGATAAGGCCGTATCGATTCTCTCATCACATGACTGTGTCGATGTCGCCGAAGTTAATTCTGAGACACAGCTATACAACTGAGGGAATGGATCACGTGTTACTCGGGATTACCGTCAAGAAAGATAAAATTGACGAAATGGAAGAACAAACAAGAAAGACAAGAAAAACAAAAAAGACAAAAAAGGAAATGTCCTTTCAAAACTAGGAATCACCGGAAGCCCAAATGGAATCAGTTATTCTAATTGTGGTTTGAAATAAAAACACTGGAATAAAATGTCCCATTCAAGAAATAATGAAAAATGATTGGTAAACTCTTATATAAATTATGTTGTGTTATTGTATAATTTCTTGAATGTCATCATCTGAAAAAATGCCTATGTCAGTTATCAAACGAAATGGAGAGAGAGAGATTGTAAGTTTCGATAAAGTTTCAAGACGTATTAAAAAGTTGATCGAAAGCTGTGAGTTTGATCATAAGTTAGATATAGACTATGTTGGTTTAGCTCAGAAGGTTTGTAAGGATATTTATGATGGTGTTAAAACTCATGAACTTGATGAACTTGCTGCTCAAGTGTGTGCATCTATGACTACAACAAATCCTGAGTATGGAATCCTTGCAAGCCGTCTTGCTATTTCTAATCATCACAAGAAAACATCGCCAAGTTTCTCTGAGGCAATTCACAATCTTTACAATTCACTGGATGAAGATGGAAATAAGATTGAAGTTGTTACAAAGGAAGTATTTAATGTTGTAAAGAAACACAAGACAAAACTCAATAATATTATTGATTATTCTCGCGATTATGATATAGATTATTTTGGTTTTAAGACGCTCGAGCGCGCGTATCTTCTCAGTGTCAACGGTGAAATAGTTGAACGTCCGCAGCATATGTTTCTTCGTGTTTCAATTGGCATTCATGGAAATGATATCAAATCCGTGATTGAATGTTATGATGTTCTAAGTAAGAAGAAAGCAATTCATGCTACACCCACGTTATTTAATGCTGGCACAAATGGAGGTCAATTGGCATCGTGCTTTCTTCTTGGAATCAATGATGACTCCATTGATGGTATTTATGACGCTTTGAAGGAAACCGCGTTGATTTCTAAAAATTCGGGTGGAATTGGTATTCATGTCCACGATATTCGCTCAAAAGGAGCAAATATTGCTACGGCTAAAGGTGCCTCTACTGGACTTGTGCCCATGCTTCGTGTCTTCAACGATACTGCACGTTATGTCAATCAAGGTGGAAAGAGAAACGGCTCTTTCGCAATCTATTTGGAACCATGGCATTCAGACATCTTTGAATTCCTAGAATTGCGGAAAAATCAAGGATTTGAAGAACAACGTGCACGTGATCTATTTTACGCCATGTGGATTCCAGATTTGTTTATGAAACGTGTTCAAGAAAATGGGACGTGGTCTCTCATGTGTCCTCATCGTTGTCCGGGTCTTTCTGATGTATACGGCAAAGACTTTGAAGACCTATATGAAAAATACGAAAAAGAAGGAAAATTTCGCAAACAAGTCCCTGCTCAGGAAATTTGGTTCAAAATTCTCGAATCGCAAGTTGAAACGGGAACTCCGTATATTCTCTATAAAGATCACGCCAATCGCAAGTCAAATCAGAAAAACTTAGGGACTATTAAGTCGAGTAATTTGTGTTGTGTTGCACCAAGTACGATGATTCTTACAAAAAATGGATATTATCCTATAAAAGAACTTGAGGGTAAAGAAGTTGAGGTTTGGAATGGAAAAGAGTGGAGTAATACAACTCCCTTCAAAACAAGTGATAACCAAAAAGTTATTACTGTCAAATTCTCAAATCATCTTGAAATGAATTGTACTGAATATCACAAATTTTATGTAGAAACAGCATCAAGGCCCGCAAATAAGTCAAGACCAGTTATTGTTGAGGCTAAAGACCTAGAGAAAGATATGAGAATTATTAGGTGTGATTTTGAAATAGGCAATCAATCAAATCTTCATATGAAATACCCATATACTTCTGGAATATTTGCTGCGGATGGAACATACCTCAAAAATACTGAAACACCAACTAGATGTTTAAACAAATGTATTGAAGGTAAAGTGTTCTGTAAAAGACACATAAATAATAACATCAAAAGACATAATGATCTCAACAACAATTGTAAGGCAAACTCTTATGAAAACCGTCCACTTTTGCGACTTTACGGAGAGAAAAGGAATCTTGTAGAATATATCGATTATAAAAGAAAGACTTCTGGTATAGATACAACAATTGACTTAGAATTAGAATTACCAATAGATATTGAGGAAAAATACACAGTTCCTATTAATTACTCATTGGATACAAAAATGAAATGGCTTTCTGGACTATTTGATGGAGACGGTTGTGTAATCGAAACTGATGGATTGAAAAATTTACAATTGGCATCAATTCATAAGGAGTTCTTAACAGATGTTGTATACATGCTTCAAACTGTCGGAATCAATGCACGTTTGTGTAAAGGTAATAAATCAGGAATCCGTATGCTTCCAGATGATCATGGTAATTTGAAAGGGTATGAATGCAAGGAAACATTCAGACTTAATATTGACTCAATTGCTTTAGAAAGTCTTATCAAACTCAATTTTGATCCTAAACGGCTTAATGTCAAAAATTCACGTGTACCACATCACAAAACAAATAAATTTATTACAGTCACAAGTGTTGAAGATAATAATGAAACAAGCGACACATACTGTTTTGATGAACCAAATGAACATAAGGGAATTTTCAATGGTATTTTAACGGGGCAATGTGAAATAATGGAATATACCTCAAAAGACGAGATAGCTGTGTGTAATCTTGCCTCGATTGCAGTATCAAGTTTCGTAAAATCTCCTAAAATTCCTGATATTGTTCATATTAAAACTATTCCGAATTGTGTGTTTTGTTCTCTTGCAAAATCTTGGTGCGAACGTTGGAATATCAATATGGAAGTTGAAGAAGTTTCCGAACCAATTAAAGATCAAAAATATCCTCAAATCTCTGTTGGAGATTTTAAGGGAGGATACACGGATTTCGTTGAAGAGTTTCCAGTTCTGTATGATTATGACGAGCTTATTAAGGTAACAAAAGTTATCACAAGAAATCTGAATAAGATCATCGACAAAACCACATATCCGATTGGAAAAGCCAAGAATTCGAACACGAAGCATCGTCCAATAGGTATTGGAATCCAAGGTCTAGCTGACGTATATATGAAGATGCGGATTCCATTCGAAAGCGAACGAGCGAAATTCATCAATGAAAAGATATTCGAGACAATATATTTCGCTGCAATGACAGAATCGAATGATCTTGCAATCAAAAAGACAGAAAAATCAAAGAACCCCAATGTGAAATTCTCTGGTGCGTATTCATCATTTAAGGGTTCTCCATTGAGCGAAGGAAAATTTCAATTTGATTTATGGAATCAAGAACCAATCGATTCTGAACCAAAATACGATTGGGAAAAACTCCGTCAGAGTGTAGTGGAAAATGGAACTACGAATAGTTTGCTTCTTGCACCAATGCCTACTGCTTCAACAGCTCAAATCCTTGGTAATAACGAGTGTTTTGAGCCAATCACATCTAACATTTATGTTCGTCGTGTATTGGCTGGAGAATTCGTCCTTTGTAATAAATATCTGCAAGAAGAATTGCGTGGAATCGGTAAGTGGAACAACGATTTGAAAAACTCTATCATTGCAAATCAAGGATCAATCCAACATCTTAATTTGCCTGATTGTGTCAAAGACGTATTTAAGACTGTGTGGGAAATAAAGCAAAAAGTTGTCATCGACATGGCTGCTGACAGAGGAAAATTCATTTGTCAATCTCAGTCTATGAATCTATTCATGGCCGACGCAACTTCTGATAAAGTAACATCGGCACTATTTTATGGCTGGAAGAAAGGTTTGAAAACTGGTCAATATTATCTCCGAACAAAACCCAAATCTACAGCTCAGCAATTCACTGTCGAAGTTGAACCTGTTTGTGAAAGTTGCTCAGGATAAATATTAAAAATTAAAAGACTTATCTGAAATTGATCGGATTTGCTATGATTTTCATCTTGTAATTCCTATGACTCCTTTTTTTAACTATTGGTATGCATTCAATGCATAAATATAACGTTTCATATTATGTTTTTCAAATACGTTTTTTGAATCATCATACGGATTCAAGAACGTCTTATATTTGAAAGAAAGATCGCCAAAACCTCTTTGACATATGAAGTCATCCTCAAAGATATAATGTGTTTGTTCTACCGTTTCTTCCAATTGATCAAAGAATTCACTTGTAGCGATGTTCGGAATTGCAAACGTGACCAACTTTATCTTTGAATACTTGAATACTTTGGATAAACGCAGCGCCATCAAACTTGCAATGGCAGCACCCTTGGAATGCCCTGAAAAGACTATGTTATTGCAATACAAGACTCTGTCTTTGACACGCAAATACTCATCCGATTCTTCAATAGTGTTGACTGATTTCAAAAATCCGCTATGGAATTTATAATTTTCGGGGGCATCGTTACGGAGAATTAGATCGCTATTAATAATCCAATCTTGAGCTGTTCGGCTTCCGCAAAAGTTTACATGTAAATCTTCGTCTTTTGTCTCGAAAGCTTCAAATAGACGACACTTCGACGAATTACGTGTCAAATATGCATTTGTTTCGGGAAAAGGTTCGGCAATGTAAGAGTTATGACAATTCAATGCAGATTTCTTGATAATATTTGTTGAAATAGATTTAACGCATGATAGCAAATAAGATATGATGATTGCTTTCATTATCATAATGAATATAAAAGATTCATCTTTAAAGTATTCAAATAAAGAATCAAACAAATCTTCTTCGTTGCCATGGAAAAAAATATAAAATGATTGAGTATCTTTATATGTTGGAACATAAAGAACATACAATATAAAGAACTTGTCATGACGGAGTTAAACATTTCTACTATTCTGTATGTTGCCGAAACTGATTTGAGACTTGAAGTCAATGAATTTGAAGACATTTATAATTCTCTTAACGTCTCTGACTACCAAACTACACAAAATTGTATTATTATGAAGAATTTCAAAGAAAAAAGAGAAGGATACACCAAGAAAATGAAGACGGTAAAAAGAGAGTCAAAAGAGAAGAAGAGTTTCAGAAATCAATTGAATCTCTACACATCATTCGAAGACACTGTCATGATGAAATGTTCTAAATTTGACAAATCTTACTCTAATTTCAGTAAAACTATGAGCACTTTCTCAGATTGTGATGAGGTATTCTCATATACAAGAGGAAAAAGTATGATACCTTTCTCAAAGGTGTCATTTGTCCTAAATGAGGACTGTAAAGAAGGAGATATTATCAACGTGACTTCCTCTAGTTCACGTAAAACTATGAATGATTATGTAACTTTATGCTATACTCTTCGAAAAGAAGATATAGAAAGAAATAGTTGTGTAATTGACTTTCATCGCAAGTATTTTATTGATGGTTTGTTTGTCAAGAGTAAGGCAGTGAAATCATGTAAAGTTCATGTGCATGTAGAAACAAATACGTTCATATTTAGAACTGGAAAGTTGAAGATTGCTGGCTGCCTCTGCGAAGAACATGCTAGAAAAACGTTTGATATAATTTCTAAGGAATTGCGAATGTCAGACTACAATATTAACCTGAAAGCGCTAAACATAATCATGATCAACTCAGACTTTTGTCTTCAAAATCATATTATTCCCGAATTCGTTGAAGAACGAATTAAAGAAAAGAATATGCTTGTATCGTACGACTCTATCATTCATCCTGCTGTCAATATCAAATATATGTATAATGAAAAATACAAGTCTAATGGGTTATGTAAATGCTGTGAACTGTATGGAAATACGTACAATTGTAGTGGTAATCAAACAAAAGGTAGTTTGTGTAAAATGGTTACCATTCTCATTTTCACGACAGGAAAAGTAATCATTACAGGATCAAACGATTTCCATCAACTTCAAGAAGTTTATCAATTTACAAAGAATTTCTTCCACGATAACCCAGGTGCGTTTAAAAACATATAAAAAGATATTTATTAAGTTAATACAACATACCATTATGTCTAAACCCCAAGATTACCTTGAAGTCGATTCACCAATTCCCGGACAAAATTTCGTTTGTCTATCATTCATTTCCCCAGAACACGTTCTTAAAAACAAAGATCGTTTTTTTGCGAGTGAGTATGTGAATTCCCTTGAAGCTGATGAAGAAGGTTTTGTAAAGATAAAGCCTGCTGACTTTGCCAATAATTTTGAAGATTACCTAGTAGTTAAATCTAATGACCTCGAGGAAAAGTTTCATAAGGAGAATGATTTTCAGACAACTGTTCGTGGAGTTAAGATTCGCGGTGTCTACAATTCTCAGGATGAAGCCTCAAAGCGAGCGGGTGAACTTCAGAGACTTGATCGCAATTTCAATGTATATGTTGGCCAGGTCGGATATTGGCTTCCTTGGGACGCAAATCCAAGTGACGTAGCTGAGAATGAGTATATGGAGAAAGAGCTAAATGATCTTATGAAACAGTACAAGTCGAATCAGATAAAGAAGGATGTCTTCTATCAGAATCAGATCGAAGAGACAAAGAAGGCGGCTGCAATTGAAGCTGAGAGACAGAAGGCGGATAATGCTGCGTCTGAAGCAATGAACGCGCTTGGTATTGTAGAAGAAGGCACAGAAGAATCCAAGGAAGAATCCAAGGAAGAATAGAAATTTGGAAAAAAATAGTTTGAACCATTAATTTTTGGTTCTTGTTGCCCTTTTAACTCAGTCTGGTAGAGTAGTTGCCTAGTAAGCAAAAAGTCACAAGTTCGAATCTTGTAAAGGGCTTAATAAATTGTTGATATTAAAATGATTATCAGCAATTGATGAAAAAGGAGATTTATATTTATTTACAAAATCCGAAGAACTACCTCAATATACGAATATAAAATTTGATAAGAAATTAAAAGGGATTATATTTGATGGAGAGTATGTCATAGAAGATAATTTGAAAAATTTAATTAGCAAAAAAATTCAATCAACCTATTGGGAAATGGAATACTTCAAATGTGATTACAATGTGGCATATGTTCTATGGTGCTGAAAGTTTCAATCAAGATATTTCCAAGTGGGATACTTCAAAAGTAACTAATATGGAAGGTATGTTCTATCTTGCTTCCAAGTTTAATCAACCTATTGGTAGATGGAATACTGCTAATGTGACTAATATGAAAGAAATGTTTCGTGATGTTAAAGGTTTCAATCAAGATATTTCCAAGTGGGATACTTCAAAAGTAACATGGGAGGTATGTTCTGACAGTTACAATCGTGAGAATACCAGTTGGTTTCAAGAGTAAATTTTAAATAACCGAAAGGTTTTTTAACAAAAATGATGAAAAAACAACCTTGAAACTGTATATGATTTCACAACAAATTTACTTTAAAAATGAGTTATGTGCCCGAGTTCGTGGCACTTTACGAGATTATTCCTTACATTCGTAACTTACCGGTAAACAACGAAACAATTCGTGTTGCTGTCAAA
>Ga0257110_1000531_pt1 | contig 18323 bp, 30 predicted proteins | sample LP_taG_7_FD_190184 | JGI IMG/M metagenome (GOLD analysis project Ga0257110, IMG submission 190184) | Marine microbial communities from Northeast Subartic Pacific Ocean, Canada - LP_J_2015_P26_10m | ecosystem: Environmental > Aquatic > Marine > Oceanic | place: Canada: Northeast Subartic Pacific...
ATCTCTCTTAAGAACAATACATCTATCCCCATCTTCGGATACACTTATCAATTCTACAATATCGCCATCTTGGTGGTACTTACCAACTACTGACCTCAACTCATCAATCTTACCTAATCCATCAATCGGGTCACTTATACTTAAATTTATCATATTTTATATTTTAAAGGTTTTAAAGGGTTTTATCTCACTCATTATTACATATGTAATATACGACTTTTTATTGGATTGCGCAAGCTTTTTCTTGTTTATTTTTAAGCATAATTCTGTAATAATCGTAATATCTCGTCTAATGATTCGTGTCTATGATTATCTAATAAGTTAACCGAATACACATACTTAGATTCCTTTACCTTTGGTACTTCGTGTATAGCAGAATCATTTGCAAACTTTAAATCAATTTGTTGAGGGTCTCCACAAAGAACCATAGTTGAACCTTTGCCCAATCTACCCAAAACCATACTAAGTTGTTGTTTAGTTAAGTTTTGGAACTCATCTACAATTACACAAGCATTATCAAAAGTTCTTCCTCTAAAGTGAGATAGAGATACTAACTCAATCTTTTCATCAGATTCCATCTTTTCTAATATTGCAGGTTTGTTATAAACCTTTCTCATATTAGAACGAATTGGAACTAACCAAGGCTCCATCTTTTCATCAAGTGAACCTGGTAGATATCCATTATCTTCGTTTGATACTGTTGGTCTTGTTATAATGATTTGATTAATCTTTCTTTGGAAATACATATCTAATCCTATTTGTACTGCAAGTAACGTCTTACCACTACCGGCTTTTCCGAGAACAAAGTTATAAGGATGATATAAGATATTTGTCTTAGCCATCTTTTGTTCTTCTGATAATGATATTGAAAATCTAACTTTTCCTTTTGGTGCTTTTTTATTAACGTTTTCTGTTGCCATTCTTCTCCTTTTAAATTATTGATTCTTTTCTAAATTTAGAATATACATTAACTATTGATATATTATATTTTAATAATACTGCAGTTAATGCACTTCCTTCACCATAACCTATTCCTTGTTTACTGTATCTTTTTAGTTTTGGATTATCCCATTTTTTATTACTAAAATTTCTTTCTACTATATTTTTTAATTCTATTATATCTTTTTTTATATTTTTAAATTCAGATGTATATGGTAAAGATATTAATGCTTCTTGAGTATATACATTTGATTCGTTTTTTATATTTAAATGATTATGTATTTCTGTTCTTGCTGATTCAAATACTTTTGATAAATGTATCGGTGTATCTATTACATTATATACATAAGAAGATGTTGTATCGTAATCAATATTATTATACTGTCCTAGTTTATCTACATCTAAATAAGTAATTCTTTTTTTATTTGACTCCATTAAATCTAATAAGAATATCAACTTATCATAATAACTAAACTCCTTTGATTCATAATCATATGTTTTAAAATCAAACCACTCACTACAATCAGTTAGTAAATGTAACTTATGTGAATTAGAAAATTCATTTATATCATCCTTCCAATCAAACGTCCAATCTTTACCGATACACATTGTTGCAAATTCTATCATTACATTAGTTTTTCTTTTTTAGGATACCAAACTACTAAAACTTTTCTAGTACCGTTTGTTATTGGTGTTACTTCGTGTGGAGATGCACTTCCATTATATCTTGCAACATCTCCTCTTTTTTTAAATTCTGTATGTTTTCCATTTAGATAAAATACTCCTCCTTCAAACTTATCTTCTAATATTATTACAAATGTATCATATGAATTTGTATCATAATGTTCTACCATTTCAGCTCCCACATGATATGTAAAAATATGTATTGTTATTGGAGTTGCATTTTCTATTCCTAATATACTTGCAAGTTTTTTATTTGTATCTTCATTTGTTATATCATAATACTCATGTTCAGTATTTGGAGATATTGTATCTTGTTTCATAGATATTAAATCCTGTGATGGTGGTAAATCTACACGATTCTTTTTTAGATTAACAATAAGTTCTTCTAATAAAACTACACTATGTTCTGGTATACTGTAAATCATAGTAAGTTATCTATATAAGTAGCTCCACAATTAAAGTTTAATCTGATTGGTGCTTTGTTCCATTTATCTACATACGCATATCCATAATCAGTTCTACTCATTACTTTCTGAATACAATGTGCATATAGTTGATATCCAGCATTTCTTGGTGCAACTTTTTTAATTACATATGTTCCACCTGAATAGTTTGAGTTTGGTGTTGGTAAATCTTTTACTTTTTCAACCCAATCGTGTGTTAAGAAATCACAAGTCCAAAACCAACCAGTTACTTCTCCTTTAAAATATTGTATAAAACAAGAACATCCAACATCAAATCTTTTTTTAAGATTATCAACATCAGGTCTATCTTTCCAATCGGATAGTGTTTCGTTAATACTATCGATTATTTTCAATAAATCTTTTTCGTAGGAATATTCTGAAATCTCAATATAGGAGTATCTATCATCAAGTTCACATGGCATTTTAAAATCAGGTGCATATATTCGCATCTGAACATAGTCTGCTTTATTCATAGTAACAGTATTAGTTCTAAGTATAAATATTACAGTAAGGTGGTTATTGGAAGAATAGGTTCTAAATTTATTTTTAGTTCTTTAGCATATATAGATAGTGCACCTCCCTCAGCGTATCCACAACCATATTGTGACCATTTATTACATGGATGAGTTCCTATCCAAGATTTTCCCGCAGACCAATTCTTTTCCCAAATTGGTTGTACATTTAAAACCTTTTCTTTTAGTTTTTTATATTTCTTGGGTATGAAAGGTATTGATAATATTCTTTCGTGAGGATAGTTACATCTGACATCTTTAAATCCTAGTTCTTTGTAAACATTCATTAAAGTATATAAAGATGGGTCTGTTGATAAATCTTCAATAGAATATTCTACATTCTTAAATACTTTATATGTGTATATTGATTTATTATCGAATGGTGTATTTAATCCATTTAACATTAGTTGAACTTGGTTTCTTTTTGTAGAATCACAATCAAAGTATGTGACTCTTTCATTACACTCATCTATTACGTTAAATAACAAAACCAACTTTTCAAAGTAACTAAAATCACTTCGTGTGTATTGAATTATATTACAGTTTGGAAAGTAATGTGGACAATCTGTATAAACATATATTGTATGATTTTCTCCTATATCATTAATAGCTTGAGAATGCTTTTCACACCAATCAATACCAACACATAAAGTAGCAAAAATCATATCAAAATTTTAGGTTTATGTTTAATCCAACTTCCATCAATAAAAGTAAACATAGGTTCGCCTAGCATCTCATTTACTGCTTTTACAACTCCCTTCCACTCTGGTCTGTAATCGTGACCTCCTATCATACCTCCTTCTTTAACTTTGGGTAGATATAATTCTATATCTCGTTTTACCGATTCATATGTGTGTTCTGCATCTATGTAAATAAAATCAATACTATTATCTTCAAAGTTGTCAACTATATTATAACTATAATCTTTGTGATGAATAATGTTATTAAAATGTCTTGTGTTTATTTTATATTCTTTTTGAATATCTTTCCAATCATACCCATAATCATTATTGAACTTTTCGTTACCTTTATGTGGTTCTATGGAATGTATTGTTTTAAATATTCCACTTGATGCAAACATCATTGTAGATTCTCCCATATAAGAACCAATTTCAATCATGGTTCTATGGGTAGATTGTTTGTTGGAAAATGTATTTATAAGTTCTACTAATAAATCATTTATACCTTTATATGAAAAGTTGTATATGGTGGGATTGGTCCAATCTTGTGGTATATTAAATCTTTGAGTTTTCATTCTGAATATAATTCAGAGTTTTTATTAAAAATGTTTCGCTGAAAATAATTCAAAAAACTTCTCAAGAACTACCTTTGCTTTATCTGATTCCTCACTTGTAAGTGTAGTAGTTGCTCTATCTTTAATACTTTTTATATCAATTGTTTTGTATATCGTAGGTTTTGCCATTTTATTTCCTTTTATTTATTGTGTACTACGAACCCACCTACTAAATAAGTGTGAGTATCTTTTACTGTAAAATTATAAACTAATTCATCTTCTTCGATTGGTAAGAAATCTATTTGGAAAACTTCCATAAACCCATCATCAATACTATATATTTCATCTCCAACTTCTAGAGTTTTTGATTCTTGTTCACTTTTGAACGGTTCTTGTTCAGAATCAGGAGATATTGCTTTCCATCCTTCTTTTGTTAACCATGGGTGTTCAGGTGTAAATAATATTGTTTTATCTCCATTCAAATAGAATAATCCCATTCCTTTTTTTCCAACACTTTCGTTTCTTTCAACATGGTCAGATAGTTTTGTAGTGTTGTGTAATTCTATAACTTCACCATCAATCTTTTCGTTATACTCTGTATGGAATGAATATACCCAATCGCCTACTTCGATATCTTTAATTTGTTTTTGTAAACCACTTCGTAACTGAACATTTGTAGTTCCTCTGAAACAGCAAAATCTATTATGTGCTAATAAATCTTCTACAAAGAAGTTGTGGTTATCTTGTACTTCTTCTAAGTTATAAACAGTATCAGTTTCTTCTTGTTCTATGATATCACTAATAGTAACACCATATCCATCCATATGTAAAACTTCATCACCTAAAAGTATTTGTTCAACATCCAATCCACTATCTTCTTTTGTTTGTTTAGGATAATAAGATGAATATCCCTTTCCTACTACAAATAGTGGATGGTCAGGAGTACCTGTTAGTTCAGTTCCATTTTCAAATATATATTTTACAACATTTTTTTCTTCTTGTACTCTAACTTTATATACTTCTTTATATTCTACAACATCAGTATCGTGATTGTAAGATATAACTTTATCTCCAACTTGAACATCTTCAATGTTTGTTATTCCTTTTTCTTCTACATGAACCTTAGTTCCTGCGATAAAACATGGTGCGTTGTGAACAATAAGTGGTGAAGATGCACTTACAAGATATGTATCTTGTTCTTCAACATCAGGATTATATAAATCTAATTCGTTTTCTTCTATTAGTAGAATATTAGTATCTTCTATATCAAGTTTACTTCCACTATGGTCAACTACCCAATGGTCATCTTTATCTATATCTGCTAGTGTTAGGAATTTAAATTGATTAGATGATGATTCGTGTACTAGATAATGTTGTTTTAGTCCTGAATATAATGATTCTTCATCACTTAGTTTTAATTCTCCTATTACTCCTGAACCTATTGATTGTGATAACATAGTTTCAACAATCGAGGAGGTTACATAAAATGGAGTTGGTAATGTATCGCCTGTATAATTCCATGATTCAAACTCCTCAACATTATCTGTTGTTGGTGAACCGGAAATAAAGAATGATTTTATTTTATCATTTGGTAAAACATTACTAATTAGTTTTAATGTATTATCTTCGTTATAAACATTCTCATCTCCTTTAAATCCATTTAAATCTCCTAGATTTGGCCAATTAGTTGCAAACTCATAATAATGTTTTAAATCATATATGTTATATCCATTAGAAGTCAAAGAAACCGATGTAGGTAGTTCTGTTACTGATTGTATTTTATAATCTCCAAGTTTAACTAAACGAATAGTATCATCAGCTCCAATAGTATCCCAATACGCTACATAAAAAACTCTAATACTTTCTACTTTGTTTGAATTGTTTATTTGTGTGGCATTGTAGTAAAACTTTTCTGTGAAGTAATTATCAAAATCTAAATAGTTAGTTACACCATCAGTAACTCTATCTGCAGATGAAGAAACTGCACTTCCTCCTTTTACAAATTTAACATTTAATCCACTCTCTTCCCAAGTTCTTTTTTGAGCAAAATCAGGTAATACATTATGGTCATTTAATTCTTCTTGTACTAATGTATTATAGGTTTGAGAACTACCCGAATGATAAAAGGCAGGTATTGAACCAGTTTCACTAGCATCAGCAAAAAGAGTTAAAACATTTATTCTTTCTTTACAATATTGTGCATCAAATAATGCTCCTTCATCATAAGCTAATCTTATAATAAATTTGTCTGATGCATCTGTTATCTGTGTAGGGTATATTGAGTTGATGTTTTGTAGATGTTTTGTATATGTAGTTGCATCTGTGCCTTCTAGTTCATCTTCAAACCTATCAACAAAAACATCATGAAATGATTTGTGTATAACTTCTACTGTTGTTAAATTGTTATCTGCAATTACTTGTTTGATTGGTGCAAAATCAAATGTAGAACTAATAGAACTAGATATAAATCCTGTATCGGTATTTACTTCTAATAATCTATAATTTCCATCATTGTCTTCAACAAAATCAGCTGAGAATAAAACGCCTTTCATATTGTTTTCCTATTTGTGTAAAATTAGTATCACCTATAAATATATTAAATTTGTGTTTTCGTTATTTTACTGGTCTGAGATTTATTTCGTTTTGTTATCATCGTTTGTACTTCTCTTATTTTATGACAAGAAATGTAATCTTCTTTTTTTTCAAACCATTTTAATGATAAGTTTAATACCTCATTATATTCATCTTTTTTAATTACTGAAATATTATTTACATTTGGATGTACTAATATTGCTATTTCAGGTTTATTTTGTTTAATTGCAATTTCAATTGCTTGTGCTATTTGAGAAAACACACCATCTCCTCTACTTTGTAAAAAATTCTTTACCCTTGGGTGATAATCTTCTACTAAATACTTTCTCCATGATACTCTACCGTATTTACTATTCTCTATCATCGTTTTTGAATTATCCTTTTTCTTCCAAATCCACCTATATTAATTGTTGGTGGTTTACTTATTTCTATATTATTAACTTGCTCGTGAAAAACTGATGTACTTGATGTGTTTGCTGGTGGAGGGTTTTCTACTTCAACAGGTGGTTGTGTTTGTGCAAAATTATCTTCTTCTGATTCTAATGCATCTAACTCTGATTGATGAGTCATTCCTAAATCATCTGTCATTTCTAAAGTCCACCTACCCATTTCTGATGCTTGTTTGATTGGACTATTACCACTATCAGGAGTTGTAAGATAATCAATATGTTTTAAATAATCTTCCTTTGTATTTAAAGTATCATTTACAACTACTTCTGCATAATCTTCTCCAACTTTAAATTCTTCTTTAGTTGCATAATTTTGTACTAAAGAATCATCAAATAAAATTATGGGTAAACTATTTGTAGTTATGTATGGATTTGTTGTATTTCTTTCACCTTCAATCTTTTTCAGAAAACTAGGTGATGTAAACATTGTACCATCCTTAAATTTTACTACAAATTGAAAATTAGTTTCTTCTACTATCTGAACATTTTCAAAAGCAATCTTTTCAAAATCAACTTTGTTTTCTTGAAACTTACCATAATAAGATACCCCACCATTCATACCAACGAGATATGATTCTGTTACATCCCTTGTTTCAGGATATTGATTTGGTATTTCTTTGAGTGATTTTAGCTCCATACATATAAATATGAAGAAAGGAATTACTTGGTAAGATGAAAGAATGCTTTTTCAATTGCACAATCAAAATCTAATGTTTTATCAGTATCTCTTAATTCTTTTGATAAAGAAAAGACATCGTTAACTATACCAAGTGAATGGGATTTATGTAATATTTCTTCTGTATATTTTGAACAAGTCATTAGAAACCTCCTTATAATTATAAGTATTATAATCCGCCATATTCATCATCGTAAAATTGAATATTTATTCCAGCCTCTTCCAACATTGACCAACTTCTTTCGTAGTTTTCTTCCCAATGTTTGCCTTTAGTAGTAGTTCCTCGTTCACAAAAGATTCGTGTGATACCTGAGTTTATGATTCCTCGTGCACAATCTACACATGGAATTCCACAAGATAGATACATTGTACAACCTTTGGTTGATACTCCTATTCTTGCGGCGTTATATATTGCATTTCGTTCACCATGTTCAAACCAATAATACTTTTCAGGTCTTTCTTGCCTTGATTTTATATTATCTTTTAATCCTCGTGGGAATGAGTTATAACCAGTAGATACAATTTCTTTATCTTTACCAACGATAACCGCACCAATCTGTGTGTTCTCATCTTTGGATTTAAGTTTGACTGTATGTGCCAATGTTCTAAAATATTCTACCCATCTCATATCATATAACTATTAGTTAAATCATCTTTTAAAAACCAAGCTACTAATGCAATTCTTTCTCCTTGTGTTATGGGTGTTATTTCGTGCCATAAAGCGGCATCAAATAATATAGTGTTCCTATCTCAGTTGAAGCCTCATGCAATATATTATTTTCTTTATCTTCAACAAGGTTTGGATTATCTTTAAGTATTTTTAGAATACCCCCTTTATATGTTCCTTCAGATAATTGTATTACTAGAGTCATTTTATTTTGATGACCTTCTTCTCCACCTCTATCTTGATGTGGTATGAAGGCATCTCCAACAACATATTTCAATATATTAAAATGACGAGGAAGTGTCATTATTTTCTTATCTAACCTTTTTACTTTAGAAAGTACAATATCTTTAATTAGATTTGAATTCATATATGTTATTTCGCTATTAGTATAATTTGCATACTTTTCATAAACCCATTCTATATCAGGTATACCTTCGTTTAGATTACGAATTATTTCACATTCTTCTTTACTAAATAATACTTTTTCTTTAAACATCTTCCCAATCTACTTCTTTTATTTCTTCACAAAACCAATATGTTCCTTTTGAATGAACTTTAAATACTGTATCAACACCTAACCATTCTTTAATTAGAGTAGCGTTCTTCACTCTATCTATTGGTATCATAGCGTGAACAACATATGGTATTCTGTTTATATATTCAATCGGTCTTTTATATGAAGGAAATATCATTTTATTATTGAGCCTTTGGAGGGACTCGAACCCACGACCTGTTGATTACAAATCAACTGCTCTAGCCAGCTGAGCTACAAAGGCTTAGTTTTATAGTTTTCTTAATTTTTTAATTTCTTCTTTGGTAATAGAACCTATTTTATTATTTACTTGTATAAATATAATCTCTGTATCAAACGAGTATTTATCTAATCGGTATGAACCTTCTACTATCTCATAATCTTTTTTACCACTAATCTTTTTTAGATTAGGAATAAACTTAGTTTGGAATTCTTTTTTTGTAATTGTAAGTTTTCCAAATGATTTAGTTAGTACACCACCAATATAAGTTCCATCAGAATTTTGGTCCTCAAATGTAATTACTACGTTACCACTATCCGCTGATAACCTAAAATTCTCCCCAACAAAGTTTTGTGAACTAAGTAAGGAAGAAGTTAGAAGTAATATAAATAAGAATACCTTATTCATTATCCAATATGTTTTTTAACTTTTGAATTACCAAATAGTAAATAGAAACTCCATACTATTGATACTAATAAAAGTACTATGTAGACAGGACTATCAAATGGATTTACATATGGTGCTGGATTTTCAAAATCCATATTAGCTCCACTATTAGGATTTAATCCCTCTGCTACAAATGAGAATAAAAATGTTAGTGCAGTTAACCATCCAGCGTTATTAGGAAAGAATGCATTGATTCGTTTGTAACTTGTTGCCAATGAAAACCAAATCATTGGTATAAGAAGTAATGCACCTAACCCAACTAACAATCCTGCGATTGCTGGATTAGATGGAAGTAATGCGATACCTACTCCTACAAATATTCCGATTGGAATGATGAATAATATTAGTGCTAATCCTCTTAAAAAGTAATCTGTTCCATTTGTGGTATTTTTGAATTGAAAGTATTTACCAAACTTTTCTTTTAAATATTTCATAATTGTGTTTTAAAATTAGTGGTTATACCACCATTGTGGAGAATATCGGAGTCGAACCGATGACCTCTTCGGTGCAAGCGAAGCGCTCTAGCCAGCTGAGCTAATTCCCCTCATTCGTATGTGTGCACTCTTTCTTATGTGTAAACCATCCACCACATTTGCACTTTATGTAATGAACTGTTGTTAATATAATTGGTGAACCCGCCATAGCAGTCCAAACATTTGGATGCCAATGTTCTCCACAGATTCCTAATATATGTTTTACAAATTCTATCATATTAGAAGTTTTGTCTTAATGCTAGGAAATCATCTCTCATCTTTTGAACTTCTTTAATAACATCATCGTTAGTTGAAGGTATTCTTTTTATAATATCTTCACCATCTTTTTCAACCTTTTGTTTTAACTCAGAAAACTTATTATCAACATATTCTTTAATGATACTACGATTATCATCAATTTTTCTTTCTAGAATATTAAGTTTTTCTATTGCATCTTCTATATCCATTTCATTATCAATATTAATTTCTTTTTGTTCATTGTGTTTGTATAGTAAATATACTCCAACTATAAAATTAATTATAGTGGTAATAGTTATTATTATAAGAGGTGTATCCATGTTAATTTATTTATTTAAATTTTGTACTCGGTAGGGGAATCGAACCCCTCTTACCAGGATGAAAACCTGAGGTCCTAACCGATAGACGAACCGAGCATAAGTTTCTTTTCAGAATATCTAAATGAAAACTTTAATAGATAACTGAAAAACAAATCTCCTAATATAGAGTTTATAAAGAAAGGTATTGCCATTGTATAACAAAGTAAAAACCCTTCTATTGTTTTTGGATAACCACCTAACCAAACTCCAAAGTTGGTGATAATAAAAAAGATAACAGATGATGTTAATACATTTGTAATCTTTATAGTTTTCCAATATGCTCCTAATATACTGATTAAGAAGAATGAACTATATACCCATATTGATATAGAATAAAATCCTAAATATAAATCAGATATTCCCATTGCTAAAATAGGCAATGATATTCCTAACCATTTGTTTTTAAATGTAGTTGAACCAAATAATGCTAATGCAATTATTGGTGTAAAGTTTGGTGGATGTGGTATTAATCTCATCACAACTGCAAACAATAAAAATCCTATAATTAGTAATTCTCTTTTATTCATCTTCTCTAATATTCTTATGTTTCTTTTTACGAGTATAATCTCTTTTACTTTTAACAACCTTCTCTGTCATCTTCTTTCCAATCTGATGAGCTAACTCACCCAACGATGTTGTAGAGTCCCAATTCAACTTCTCTTGATATTTGGGTTTCTTCCTTTGATTCTTCATCTTTAATTAATTCCATCTGTAATGGTAATCTGTTTCTACCATATTGTTCTATTGTCCACTCAGGACTTCTATCAGTTATAAACTCTATAACTTTTGGAGCTTCGTTTTGCTCTGTTATTAAAAATACTAATTTTCTCATAAGTTTACATTTGTAATTACAAATATACGAAAAATATCTGAAACTACCAAATTTATTTTAATTTATTTTAATTTGAAACAATTACTTCACCTACATTCCAACTTGGGATATAATATTTGAATCCATGTTTATCTAACATTTTAGTAACTCTCTTTGCCATATGTGATGAGTTACCTACAATGATTCTACATTCAAACATTGGATTTTGTGATTGTATTAATACAAAATCTTCTGCTGCAAATTCTGCCTCATCGTGTGTAAATCCATGTAAATCTAATTCGTTCATGATTGTTCTTTCCAAAAAGATTGTACTAATATTATTGTAAAACATAATAATAGTTGAATTGCTATTTTCATTGTAAACTTTTCACCGAAGAACCATTGAATCATAATAGCATAAACTATCATACCAAGAGCAAATCCAACGAATCTTGCTCCCCATATACTTCCACCATAACCAGCTACATTATATCTTGTTGCTAATATAAATACATAAGTAAGTGGTATTGCTAACGCATACCAACCCCAATATGATTCATCATACTTAGGATATTTGAATTGTAAGTTGTGTTGAAACCATGCTCCTAATTGAGCAATTATTGTTACTATCGCCCCTGCGATTATGTAATACCAATTTATATCTTTCATATTAGTATTGTATTAAATTTCTTGTTAATTTTCCATTTCTTTGTACCCACATATTCCATGAACCACAATCACTTGATTCTGCGAGTAATTCTTTCTTACCATCCCCATCCCAATCATATGCCTTTATATAACCAGACCTACATCTTTGTTGCATAAACCATTCTCCTTGATTAAACACTTCTTCTGTTTTTAATTCGAAAGTGTTATTATTATTTTCATAGTAACTTATTAAAGTATCCTCATCTCCTCCAAGGTTCATGTTTCTGTATGTACTTGTAAAGATATCATAATCTCCATCGTTATCCCAATCGGTAATAGAAACATCAAAGGTACAAGTATATGATTTGTTTCTCCAATCGGATTCTCCAACAAAACTATATTGAGGTTCTAATATAATATCAGGTTGTTCGTTGTAAAAAGGATATGATGGTTGTCCTAAAAAGATTACAGTTGCTTCATTGTAATTATCATCATTGTAATAATTAGTATATCCGGCATAATCATAATTTTTAGCTTCTCCCACAATCAAATCCATATAACCATCTTCGTTAATATCAAATAAATGTTCAGAACAAATAAAAGAACCAACATCAAACCATTCATGAGAGTAGGTAAATTGACCACTACCATTGTTTAACCAAACTTTTAATTTAGTTGTTCCAGCAACTATATCAGGATACCCATCACGATTAATATCAGCTAAACTTCCACCATGATAAAATAAATCATTTCCACCTGTTTGATAAGGAACAATTGTGTTTAGTTCATACATCGATTGTGCATTATTATAAACATACGAGAAAATTCCACCAGATGGTTGTTGTATATTACTACCATACTCACCAGCATCATCAGCTACAAATATAACAAAATCAGTATATCCATCTCCATTTATATCTGTTTGGGAAATCTTACTTGCATTATAAGGAAGTTGTTCTGATATCATTGATTTATCAAACTCCCATTGTGTTACTCCTCCTACACTTCCTTTGTTTTTTAAAACACCATATTCAACCCAATCAGATATGTTGTTCCATTCGTTTCTTTGTACATTTACAAACACATCAACATTATTATCATTCTCCCAATCAAAGTAGACTAGACCTCTCCTAACCATCTTTGTGGAAGTACCTCTTCCCATTCCAATAAATTGAGTTGCGTTATCAAACCTCCCACTATTGAATTCATGATTCTTCAATGATTCATTGTATAAAGAAATTGGTGGAGATAATGGTATAAGTGTTTCATCTTCAATCAGGTCTTTTTCACAAGAACTTAAGAAGATTAATGTTAATATTAAGTACAGTTTTTTCATGGTTTATTATTTACGATGTAAATATACGAAAAATATTTCACATATACAAGCTTTTTCTCATTTATTTTTTCGTGAGGTTTCAAACGAGAATTGGTGAGTACGAGGTTTTAATCTCTTTTGTCAGATTGTTAATAACTTGTTGAAAACTTTATTTCTTCTTTTTTAAAAATTTGTATATTTATATATACCAGACGCTCCAGACACTTAAAAAGAAATAACTTAAAATAAAGTATATAACCTCTAACTAAGACACTAAGGACGTGTCGGTTTTTTAAAATTTTTTTAAGGTCGGTCTTTAAAAGTTTTTTTCCCAAGTCGTTTTTTTATTGAGTTAGTTCAGTCGAACAGATTTTTTCCACTTCTTTTTTATTGATAGTTCTTGTCTTCCCAGCTATGAATCCTAATCAGGCGTTCTCTATGATGTGTTTTAGTGGCTTGATACCTGCTTTCCATTCCTCGAAGATATCCTTTATGATACTACACAGTTCATATTCTTCTTGTTTTTCACAGAAAAGAAGTACCTCGAATATCCAATCACCTCCCCATCTATCGAAAAGGGTATCTACGCTCACCCCTATACGATGATATTGGATAAGAAAGGATTGAGTAAGGGTTTCCATATCTTCTTTAGTAGGAGTACCGAATAGAGTTGTATATTCTGATGGGTCTAAGACAAGTGGGTGACCATTCTGTACATCTTGTAAGAATAGTGATTTCTCGAGTTCTTGTTCATAACGATGAGTTCCAAAGAGGTCTCTCTCTTCCCTCTCATCATCATCATTCTGTTCATAATCTTCCCAATTGAAGTCTTCCATTGTATCTGTATTATATATGTTAGTTATATCTGTATAATTATAAATAGTATAAGTCGATTGTATCCGTTCTTAATTATTACACTTACCGAAATTTTAATCCTATAAATTTGTAGGGGTCGTTTTTTTCAAGGTGGTATTCTTCCCTCATCATATTGAGAGTATGTTGTTGTTCGGTATTATAATATTGGAGCTCCTTTACAATGGATAGGAATTCAAGCTTCTTCTTCGTGAGTTGTTTCCTATTGGTAGTCAAGTTCGAGGATGATAATCTTTTTCCATAATAGTCTTGAAGGGTTGATATACCCTTATAGTGCTTATCATAGAATCTTATATCTTTCTTACTTGGCATTATACCTATTTAATTATTAAGTACTAATATAAGAAATTTATTTGATATATCCAAGTCTTTATGTATATTTCTTTCTTCTATACTATGTGTGCTAATAACAATATCACCTCATGTACCGACAAATCGAGGTTTTTAATTTCCACGACCTACTTTTCTGATACCCATATTACTACCCTTACCCTTGGAATTAGCTTTTGGATTTAACTTTTTATTCTTGTTTGTTTTGTTATCGTGTTTATTACCGAAAAATTTACTACTCATGATTTATATCCTTTTTTATATAATTATAAAATAATTCTGCTTGAACCTCATGTCCTTTACTTCCTAAATGGTACTTATCCTCAACTACACCATTTGTTTCTTCCTGTATATTTGTTCCACCATATTCTTGAAGTACACCAAATAACATACAACACTTATTGGACTCCCAACTGGTCATTTTTATTTTCTCTACGACATCTTCCCAAACTTCATCATTTGTAAAATAATCTGTATTGAGAGGGTTTTCTGATTGAGGATATGGTTCTAATAGTTCATAGATTTTTTTACCATATTTCTTATCTATTAAATCATTAAGAAGATACTTTCTTTCTTTTAAAGACCAAAATTCTTTTATTGTAGATAATAATACATCATCAGTAAACCAATAGTAAACACGAAACCCTATATGTTTTGCTAATTCCTCTATTATAGTTTCATATTTTTTTATTTCTAATACCCACAATGGGTGTCTTTTCTTTTTATGTATATTTTTATATGTTTCTTTTATATATGGAATATCAGATTCTATTTTTTCATGTATTGTTTGATGAGGTGACATACTTAACAGAGTGTTATCTTTAATCCACATTGTTCTAATTCTAGATGCCCAACCAATAATAACTACATCTCCTTTTTTAAAGTTAGAACATTGTTCGGTAAAATTAAAGAAAATTTCTTGATTTGATATCCCACCTCTAGCAAATGTTCCATACTCACACCTAAACTTATCGGATAGTATTTCAATCCATACTGGAGGAAATGGTTTATCTAACCATTCTTTATAATTTATAAAATGTTGTACAGATAAATCTTTATATCCATCACTATGACTTGCTCCAAAATTAAATATCTTCATAACTTAATCTCTTACTTCATTTCTTCCTTTAGTACACATTCCAAATGGTCTGTTCCGCTCATATAATCATAATCTACTTGTGATGTATCTTTTAAACAATATCTACAAATAAATTCTCCTGCATAAGTTTGGTCAAACCATACATTTCTAATTTGATTTAATTTTTCTTGATGTTTTGAAGAATAACAACCTTCTGTTAGTGCGTTATCTATTATAGATATAATTCCTTGTTTCTTTGTTATTGTAGAACAATCTTCTACAAACTTTTTTAGATGTAGTAGACCTTTGAGTTGTTCAGTAGTGCATATTACCATGGGTTACAAGGTTCATCAGAATCTAGTCTGTAAGAAAACACTCCTTTTTTCTCTGCATGACAAGGATTAATATAAGTTACCCCATCACAACCACAAACTTTATCAACTTCCATTGTACAAACCATCTCTGGTCTTTCAATTCCTTTACAAGCTGGTTCATATGGTTCGTATCTACAACCAATTAGTATCATTGCTAATAGAATTATAAGGATTACAAACGCTATTTTATCTATTTTTTCTAAACTGTTTAAGTATTTTTTCATATTTTTTTTGATTTTACCATTTTCCAAGTGGACACTGAGAAGAACGAGAGAGTGTTTTAGCAGAAATATTACATCCACAACCATTTTTTCTTTCTCCTGTTATGATATGATATCCATAAATAGATGGTGAACAGGTATTTCCTTGTCTTAATGAACAAGGATTACAATGAAGTAACCTTTTTTTAGATATAGTTTTAGTAACAATATCAACTGCATCAAATTTATCTTTGATTACATTACCCCATCCTTCTAATATTTGTAATATTTGACTTTTTTCTTTCATTTATTCATCATCGAAATCTCCAAATAGACCTCTAAAGTATCCTACTATAAATATAATAGTCCAAATTGGCCAAAAAAATACATGAATAAATCTTTCTTGATTGGATAATTCTGCTTTGTTATGAGTATTTTCAATATATTCCCAAATTAATAACCAAATTAATCCCAATATTATATAGTTTATAAATTCTAACATAGTAATCTATTGTATATATAAATATAAAATAATAAAAAAGAGGAGAACTTTCGAACTCCTCTTTGATATTTTTGTACGATGTACGTTTTTTAGAATCTCACTTTTAGAGAAGTGTTGAACGTACGTCCAAAACCAAACCAAACTGAGTTTCTAGTATCTACACCATTCCATGTTTCTGAAGCATCTCCAGCATGAATATTAGTGTTTGATTCTGCAATGTAATAAGTATCAAATAAGTTATTTACATTAACTCTAAACGATGCATCAGAACCGAATAACTCAAATCTGTAAGTTGCTCCTAAATCAGCCAATCCATAAGATGGTAATTTTAAAGCTCCTAAGTTACCAGGTTGAGTAAATTCTGAATCTGTGATTGAATAATCAGCATATAATCCATCAACGAATCTATATCCTAAATCAACTCTTAATCCATCAATTACTTGGTAATCCGCTTCAACATAAGATGTGAACTGAGCCGCATCTCCTACTTTAGCATCTTTTAGGTATAATGTACCTGTACCGATTGATTCTTGATTATCATCAAATAATTCTGCTGAGAAATCATTAGTATATCTCCAATCACCGATTGATAACATACCTTTTAATCTCAACTTATCTGTTGGGTTATAGGAAGTTTCAACTTCGATACCATTGTGTACTACATCGATATCTTTAAATTGAGCTGAACCATCTACACCTTGTTGATTAGATAAACTTCTTTGAACGAATCTGTTACCCCATGTAGTAGAATATGCATTAACATTAACTTTAAAGTTACTACCAATGAAACCATATCCTAATTCAAATGATTTAATTTCTTCGTTTTGTAAATCTTCAGAAATTGCATTTCCATAGTTAGGGAATACTGCTCCGAAGTTTGGTTGTCTTGAAATCACACCAGCATTAAAGAATACGTTTTGTCTATCATCAATATTGTAGTTTGCACCACCTTTGATATATCCTCCACCTTGATTCTGAGTATCTGATTCAGGATTAGCTGGTTGGTCGAAGTAATCAATTCTTTGAAAAGATTGATTCGATGTTCCCGCTTGTAAAACAGCAGAGATAGTTTCGTTGTTATATTCAACTAAACCATTTAATCCTTGCCATCCAACTTTACCAACATTGTAATAATCAATCTTCGGTCCTCTAATACCAGTATTTTGGAATGGATTTGCTTCCACCAAAGTATTGATAATTTGACCAGCTGAGTTTTTATTACCTGTTGAGTAATATCCATCTAATCCCATAAGGTTGTTCAATACTCTGTAATGATAACCTGTATAGTTTCTTAAATCGATTCCAACTGAGTATTTCCAATCACCACTTTCATATTCTAAGTTAGAGATTGCTCCAACCCAGTCATGAGAGTTCATAGATGCTCTTCTGACAAGTGCACTTCTATTAACACCATCATCTTGGAATCCATTAGAACCAATCAACTGACCAGCGAATGGTAAACCACCACTATATGGGTCTGTGTTTGCTTGGTTGTATGCAACAACTGCATCAAAATCAATAAATCCTTCAGGAGTTCTTGAACCTCTACCATTTTCTAAGTAGTGTTCTGTTAAATCCTTTCTGAAAGGAAGGATATCAGTTTCAGAGTTGTAATAACTCCTACCTCTTGGTCCTGTTCCTCCACCTCTACCAGCTGAACCATATAATGATGTTGCTAGTTTAAGG
>Ga0257110_1000532_pt1 | contig 18316 bp, 33 predicted proteins | sample LP_taG_7_FD_190184 | JGI IMG/M metagenome (GOLD analysis project Ga0257110, IMG submission 190184) | Marine microbial communities from Northeast Subartic Pacific Ocean, Canada - LP_J_2015_P26_10m | ecosystem: Environmental > Aquatic > Marine > Oceanic | place: Canada: Northeast Subartic Pacific...
ATTCTATTCTTTCTTACGATTTTTGCAAGAGTTCCTATTTTAGAAGTTCCTCCCTGCCCTACTTTTCCAAGAGAAAAATTATTATTATTAAAAATACTCTTAATGTTAGTAGATTTTAGTTTAGGAGTATTTTTTTGTTCTATTCCAATCGTTCTTTTTTCTGCTTTTCTCTGCTGTTTTTCGGATTCTTTTTTATCAATAGAATCTTTCACCTCATCAACAGAAGGTCCACCTCTTCTTCTTTTTGCTGGTCTACCTCTTTTATAATCCATTCTGTTGCTGTTGTTTTAGATTTTCTTCTTCGATATATTGTTGGAGAAGAGCTACATATATATCCCTTTCCCAAGGAATCATATCTTCTAACTCTGTTAATGAATATTTATGATGTTGTATTAATGCAAAGTTAATTTTATAGTATGATTCAAGAGTTTCGTGAACCATACCTAAGCGAAAAAACCTGCTAACCCTTCAATTACAACCTCAGATTCTACTCCAGTCTTCGGATTCTTTATCATTACTTTATGTGAAAGTTTTGGCATTGTAGTAAAGAATGTTTCAATTTCTTTAAATTGCTTTGTATTCAATTGTTCAATAAATTCATCAAGTTCTTCTTTAGTATATTCAGATGCCTGCCAACTTGTTTCTTTATCATAGATCATTTCAACAGAAGAAGAAATCATTGAAAGTGATTCTGATAAATTATTTGCTGATCCACCATCTGTTTCAAAATTATTTTCAACAAACTGTTCTAAAGATGGATACTTAAGTTTCATTGAAAGATCATCATCAATTTTAATGATATTCTTATGACCTTTAGTTTTTTGAACTTTAATCCTGTCAATATCAATAGTAATATCTACGGTTGTTTCCATATCATCAGGACATATAACAGAAATGTCTACAGTTTCACCGACAGACTTAGCACGAACATTTAAAAACAAATATTCAATATCAAAAGTTGCAAGAGATTCTACTTTTACATCTTTAGTAATAATACAATCAGAGATAATTTGAACAACTGCGTTCGTAATCTCTTTCATATTTTCAGTTTCCATTGCCATAATAAGAATCTTTTCTTCTCTGACAAGAAAAGGTCTATACTTAATCTTTTTGTTTGTAGATGGCAGAGTCAACTCATATGTCGGAACACTAATCTTAGGTAATGTCATACTAATCGTTACAATTCAGGTTTAATTATTTATTACGGATTAAGCAATATCATTTGGAATAAATATTCCAGAAGGTGAAAATGGTCTATTAGGATCAGAAGCCCCAGTATAAAAGTCTCCTAGTTGACCTTCTATAAGATTTATTGTATCTAAATTATCATATGCGAAATCCGAAGTTGCTGTATTTTGATAATTAGAAATATATCTATCATAATTAAAAGATACACTTACTTTTAAGAGTTGTGCTTCACCATAAGCAACTGGAACAGCAGCAATTGATTTTGGAAAAACATTTATAAATTGATAGTCTATTCTTTTACCACTTTTTAGATTAAAATCTCTTTCAAATTTAGTAATATACATAGTATCCACTTTATAAAAGTCAGGATATCTCATTCTGCGATAATAGTTTTTTGTATCTCCTTCATTTGCACCATCTCCTAAAGGTCCTTCACTTCCTCCAGATATATAATCAATCCATCCTTCAAAAATTCTTAAATTAGTATAATCTTTTGATACATAAAAAGTAAAATCAGAATCAGTATATAATCTAGTATGGGCAAATTCTTGAGGAATTCCCATAAAATTATCATTTACTCCAACTGTTGCTAAACTAGTTGCTGGCAAAACTGCTTCTGAACAAAGAATTCCTCCATTACGATTCATATATCCCGAAGGATCAGAAATATTATACTTATCTTTCAAATGACCCGAAATTTGAGTTGTAAATCCTTCAAAACTTACTTGAAAGTGCGTGTTAAGAGAAATTTTTCCAAAAACTTCTCTTGGATCCCTTTTTTCCGATGAAAAATTTTTTATATTTGGTACGGGCAATCTAAATACCTATAAGACTACTTGATTATTAGTTATTTAGATGTCCTATAAGGGAAATTATAGACCTTCTTACCCTAAAAAGTATAAGGGTAATCCATATAACATCGTTTATCGTTCATTGTGGGAACGTAAATTTATGATCTACTGTGATAAGAATGAAAATATTTTAGAGTGGGCAAGTGAAGAATTAGCAGTTCCATATCGTTCCCCAATTGATAATAGAGTTCATCGTTATTTTCCAGATTTTTATATTAAGGTCAAAGAATCTAACGGAACAATCAAAAAGAAAATTATTGAAATCAAACCCCTCAAACAGTGTATCGAACCTAAAGTTAAAAAAATAACATCGAAAGGTTATATATTTGAAGTCGTTCAGTATGCTAAAAATAAAGCAAAGTGGAGAGCCGCCAAAGAATGGTGTTTAGATCATGGTTATGAGTTTCAGGTGCTCACGGAACATGATTTAGGTATCAAATAATGACAAGAAGAACCATCAGAAGAGGTGGAATAATTGGAAAATCATATAATTATGTCTTTGAAACTGGAGAAGTAACTTATAGTTCTGATCCAAAAGTACCTGTAGGTTCTAATGTATATCAAGATAATGTAAGAAGAGATCAAAGAAAACCAGAATTAAGAGAAAAAGATAAGACAAGAATTAGACCAACAGATGATGATGCCAATCGAGTTCGAAAAATTGTTGGAGACTTAGTAGGAGGTGAAAAACCTGATGATTTGATGTTGAAGGTATTGGAAGCAGTAAAAGATACAGTTACTCCCGTTCCAATTCCAGATAAATATTATACTTTTGTTTATATTGCAGAAACTCCAAACATTCTATATGATCAACATCCGTTAATTTATTGCGAGAATATATCCCAATCTAAAGATAAAAATATATATTTTAGTGGACTTAATTTTCACTTTCCTATGCAAAGAGTATATAGAATTGATAGAGTTGTTGGTCAATTATATGAAGTCGATGCAGGTGAGATTGCAGACTTAATAGAAATTTCTTATGCAAAGTTTCTAAATACTTAAAAAGTATATAAATGCAAAATCCTCTTAGGTATCCTCTTGCTGATATTCACGAACAGACTGATTACTTACAGATAGGTATTATTAAATACATATCTATAAAAGAAAAAAATGGAAGTTCAAATAGTCTTACTGGAACCGCTGGATCTAGAAGAATAAACAGAATAGCAAAAAGTCAAGGAACTGTATATTTACCTATCCCGTCAAATATACAAGATGGAAACTCTGTGACATATGGAGATTCCAGTCTAAACAGTATTGCCGGTGCTGCTGTTGGTGCAGTGGGAAATGTAATAACAAGTGGAGCAGATATTATAGACAAACCACTTGAGATAGCAGGAAAGGTAACACAAGAAATAAGAGATGTAGTAACCGCTGCTGGTGGTTTGGAGGGATTACAGGGTTTTGCTACAAGATATTTTACTTCTCAAGCCGTTAATATTTTCGGTGCAAATGTAACTCCAGCACAAATTCTTGCTAGACAAACGGGTGAAATATTAAATCCAAACCTCGAACTATTGTTTGATAAACCAACTCTCAGGAATTTTAGATTTTCATTTAATATGGTTGCTAGAAGTCAGGATGAAGGTGAACAAATAAAACAAATTATAAGACTATTAAAAAAAAGTATGGCACCAATAGTAGAAGGTAACACTTTTCTGAAAACACCAAAAGTATTTGAATTGAGATATAAACAAGGAAAAGACAATCATAAATTCTTAAACCAGTTTAAACAGTGTTTCTTAACAGACATAAGTGTAAATTATACTGGGTCTGGAACATATGCTACTTATGATGACGGAACACCAGTCTCTATCAAAATGGATTTGAGTTTCAAAGAAATTGAACCGATTTATAATACCGATTATGAAGATGATAATGATTTTAAAACAACAGGAGTGGGATACTAAATGGGTTATTTCAGAGAGTTACCAAATTTAGAATACCAATCTTTTTTATCAGATAGTCTTTCATCACAAGATTATGTGAAAGTAAAAAATCTGTTCAGGAGAAATAAACTCAGAACAGATTTGGAAGGTGTATTCACACTATTTGAAAAATATGAAATTATAGAGGGTGCGAGACCGGATACAGTCGCAGAAGAATTTTATGGAGATGCAGAATTAGATTGGGTTGTTCTTATGACTGCCGGGATCATTAATGTAAGAAACGAATGGCCACTAAGAAATCAAGAATTGAATATGTATGCTGAAAGTAAGTATGAAACAGATTTAAATTCTGTCCATCACTATGAAACTACAGAAGTGAAAGATTCTAATGGTAGACTGATCCTTCCTAAAGGAAAAGTAGTCGATTCTAATTTTACAATCCCAAATCCAAACTCTCCACTTTCAAATTTAAATCCGGTTATAAGTGTGAGTAATTTGGAATATGAGTTTAAAGAAAATAATAAAAAATCCTCGATCTACTTACTGAGACCAGGATATTTACAACAATTTTTAAATGATATGAGAGGGATTATGACTTATGGTTTATCCTCAGAGTATGTGAACGAATCACTGATTAGAACTGAGAATACCAAAGTCACAATCTCATACTAACTCAATCTGCTGCAAGTTTAGCAAAATAATTTAGTGTTTCGTCATCTTCATTATTAGTAGAAGACAGACTATCAAGTTCTTCCTTCATTGACTGAGGAACTGAAGGTGCTGATTCTGCACGATTCTGTTGACGGAACTCTTCTTCTTCCTGAACGGATTCTTGATCTTGGAACTTAGTCGTTCCTTTGATACCGAGAACATAATCAAGACGCTTCTTCAGTTCATCATAAGACTTGAATTGGTCTGGAGCAACAAAATCTTCGAGAGAATACTCTTTTTTCCAGATTGCTTCCATTGCTTCATCATCTTCCAGAAGTGCATCCTGACGGGCAAACTCCGAAGAATCATAGTTACGATAACCGGCAACATTCTTTGCCTTCAGTTTGAAGTTAGCACCCTGCCAGAAGTCAAATGGATCAATTGCTTCCTCGTCCTCAAACTCAGGTTGCATTGCGGCAGTAATCTTATCAAAGATTTTCTTACCGAACTTATACAAGAATACCTGACCTTCATTGGAAGGATTGGTAGGATCTTTTACAACATAGATGTTTGCAACATAAGTCAGTTTACGTTTCTGCTTACGTGCTTGATCTTTACCAGAATCAGTGCCGTTATTCCACAGCATCGTGTTATATTCTGACATTGGATCTTTCTGACTCAGAGTTGTCAGAGAGTTCTCAATATACCATCCACCAGGACCTTGGAAGGCATGGGAGTATAGTTTCTGGAACGGAAGGTCTTCACCTTCAGGAGCAGGAAGGAAACGAATGACGGCATAACCATTGCCACCTTTATCACATTCTAGTTTCCACAGACGTTCATCACCTGAACTACCTGCATTATTCATTTTTTCGACTTCCTTGACTAGTTTTTGTGTCAAAGAACCCAGTTTGGATTGCTTTTTAAGATCTGCGAAGCTCATTTAAATTACCTTAGATTAGTTTGGATTTTTTAGATTTACTTAGATAGTATAACAAATAAAGACTTAATTGTCAATCTTCAATATAATCTCTGAGGGATTTTATTGTTGCATTCATACTACTGAATAAAGTCATCATATCAGTTTCTGGTGGAAAACCCATCATCGAAACTGACTTACGTAGATTATCTTTCATTTCGATGGCTTTTGGGTCACCAGAAAGAGATAATCTTGTATACATCACTTGCTGTTTTTCAAGCAAGGATGAAAGTATTTCAACGTGCTCAAGTTTTTGTTCACGGGACATATTACCGAAAGAAATAAAACTTTCGTAGATTTTTTCTTGCATTTCATTAATTTCACTCAGTTCTTCCTGAATGATTTCAGAATCAAAAAAGTCACTCATCTACAAGGTCCCTTAAAATCTTCACACATTTTATTTATGTATTTTAGCATATTTTTCTTTTGCTTTTTCTAATAAAACAGATTTATTTTTTCTATAATATTCTTTCGAATATTCTCTCCTTTTTTCCCTACATTTCTCATCACGCAAAAATTGTTTTCTTTTAAGTTTTTCTTTATTTTCCTCTCTCCATTTAGCAATTCGTTCTTTATACTTAGAGGAGTTTCTCATATTTCTCCTACTCTCATCAAGAGCATTTAATCTCTCTTCCTCAGTGTGATATTTTCTATTTTTATCTCCGATTGATTTCTTTGCTTCCTCTGTGTGATTCCAACCGGATATTCCCCAGTTACCAATATTCAATTCTTCTTCTGAAAAATCTTCTATAAAGTTTGGGCCATCAATATTGAGAGCAAAGTTAATGCCTGATACATCTAACATATTCTTTTAGTAGGGGTAATACTATTTATGCGGGACTTACACAAGTCAAATACCCCTACCCAACTTTGCTGCCCACAATTATTCAACAATATCTCTAAGAATTTTTTTAAATTTAAAGATATCTATTTGAAGAAAGGGAGAATATTTTTGGAGTTTTAAACTTACGGTTTCCCATACAGGATCTTTCAGTTCTTTATCAAACTTCTTTCTGAATGAGAATATTCTATCATAGATTACGAAAGTTTCAAGACTTATGTCTCCACCAAGAAACCTTTTTAAGATTGTTGGATGACCTTTCGAACAACTGAATAGATTCTCTAATTCGTTGTTCGAGAGTAATTCTTTGCTTTGTTCTTTGAACAAGTAAGTCAAACTCTGTTGTCTTTTTGTCCAATCTGAATAAGTCCTTTCTCCAGAACCGATAATTTCTCCAATCCATACCTGATTTACACTAGTAGATTCTACAAAGTTTGCGACCAAAAAATTAACAATCTCTTCATCATTATATTTACGACTAGTTTTCTCGAAGAAATATTTATCGCGCCTCTTATTAAAGGAAGTTATAGTAGCACGAACTTTTTTATTATACTTAAAGTAGTCGTATTTTGGATTTGAAAAGTGATTTTTTAGGGCAAGATATTCACAATAGACTTCGAATGGTGCCACTTTCATATAGGCAATTTTGCTTTCGAAGTTGCTTTCATAAAATTAAGTCTCGTAGCATCCCACTTGAGTTTTTCTTTCAGTGGTTTCGATATAAGTTTTGTAACTGATTCTACCTCAAATTCATTGACTTCGCAATAGTGAACAATCGCATCAATGTAATTAATTTTTTCTTCTGCAACAATCTTTTCAATCTCTAATGCAAACTTAGAGGGTGTTACAAATTTACTTGCAATTGCTTTTTCTAGTTCTTTATTCGGTTCCATATAGTTCCAGTTTATCTGTAACAAACTTTCTAATGTATTCGGTAAGAAGTTTGATGTACTTTGATTTGTCTTTTTCTTCATAGACGACGCATTCTCCATTTTCACAAGCCATAATGATTACAAATTTTTTAACTGGTATTTCAGTCATTTCATACAGCATACATGCATATGCCGCACATTGCACAAAATAGTTTTCGATCCAATTTCTTGGTTTCGGTTTTTTAGAAGTCTTAAAGTCAATTATTGCTAATTCACCCTCGTATTCTGCAATACAATCGACGGTTCCAGCAATTCCTAATTGTTTACTATATAGGGAAGTTTCCAGAGCATGAATATTATCAATATTATTTAAAGTTCCCTTAGAAATCTTAAATAAGAACTCAGATATAGGAGGAACTTTTAGTAACTCTATATTCTTTAGGTGACACTCAGTGAGACTATGAAAATCGGTTCCACGACGTGTTGCAGCCTTTGTGACTCGATTTGCTTCTTCATCACCTACTCTTTTTCTCCATTTTACAAAAGTCTCCTTATTGTAATGACTGGTTACCGAAGTAATCGATACCAATTTTAGGAGTTCTTCTTCATGTGGAACAGAATAATATCTGACTCCATCAATAGTCTCCCTCTCAAGAGGAGAGAGATTCAAATCAACATGATTAAACATTAAAACCTCACTCTCCCTTTATTATAACCCATAGGTATAGATTCGTCAATTGTTATAAGTTTTTCTTCAGTTCCATTATTGACCCAAATTCTTTTGGGACGATTTTTTGCTTTTTAGACTTATAATTACAAATTAATTCCCAATTCATTTTTTGCCATTAGATATTCTTTAACAAGACCAGATCTACAAACATCATCTATTCCAAACTCAATTATATCAAAAGATGGCATTTTTCTAACAATATTCATAAAATCCATAATACCATTCTTTTCATTCATTTTAGTAAGGTCAGACTGGGCAGCATCTCCACAAAAACAAATTCTACTATTTTCACCAACACGAGTAATAATTGAATCTAATTCGTGCCCATTAAGGTTAGAAAATTCATCTACAATAATTATAGCATTATCAAGAGTAGTACCTCTAATAAATGATGTACTCCAGAATTTGATTGATTCCTGTGATTTTAGATTACCATACAACATCTCAAAATCGGCATCACTTGGCATCTGGAACATATACTTTACCATATTCTTATATGGTATTTGATAGATGTCTGCCTTATCTTCATGAGAACCAGGAAGAAACCCAATCTCTCTGGTTGCTACAAGAGACCTCACAAGGTATATTCTCTCATAAGGTGTACTCTCGTCTAATACATCTTTAAGTGCATTAAAGAGGGTTATAAAGGTCTTTCCTGTCCCTGCACAACCATATGCAACTAAATGCTTTCCTTCCTTATAAGAATCAAATAATCTTTTTTGATTATCATTAAGTGGGTCTATATCCACTAAGTATGAAGAACTTAATGGTTTTTTCTTTTTCATCTGCTTTGCAGTTAGACCAACTCCAATGGGTTGATCATTCGCAGATGCTCTTTTTCTTCTTGCCATTAGATTTTAGTTACTTTCGAACCTGGTGCTTTTGATGCCTTATTTAAAACCTCATTCCATCCAGGATTTTTTGCGACAAGTTTATCTCTCCATTCACCAACTTCTGCTGGTCTAGGGCAAGTAGATGGATCAGACCAATCACGAATCCAATCACTATTTTCTTCGCACCACTTTGGCCATTCATGAACACTCAGAACTACTTCCTTTTGCTCACCAGTTTCTTTATTAATAATCGGATATGTTGCCATGTTATCAATTCAGTATAAAAATATTTAGATCCATTCTGAAGATCTTTCAGAACATTACAATACCCAGTCCACATCTAAACCTCCAAGTGCTTCGGCGCAAGTTGGAAACTGCTCTACAAAGATTTTTTTACATTCTTTGGCAATGTCCATATGTTCTTTTTGAGTTCCTGATTTTTCTCGGAGTGCAATATATGTGATCCAAGACCTGCAACTACCTGCCATATAAAGTCTTGTAGGAGTTGCTAAAGGAAGGACAAATCTTGCACATTCTTTTGCAATACCCTCATCAAGCATTGTCTGATACAATGCCATTGCATCTCTAAAGTGATCTTGCATCAACATTTGATACTTCTGAACTTTAAATTCATCAATATCATCAATAGAATTCTGACGGTTTTTTGTATCTTGACGACGAAGTTCTGGTAGAGGAATATTTGTACTCAGTAGAGAACTATCAGCATATCTCTGAGAAAACTCTTGGAATGTAAAACTCCGGTGACGCAAGATTTGAGCCGCAAGTCCTCTTGTGGTCTCAATCTCAAGAGTCATGAATGACTGCTCAAAGACACTCCAGTGATGGTGCTTGATACAATAACCCAACAACTTGGCATAGTTTTCATTGGTCTGATTTTTCGGATTTGACACTCGTGCCACATATCCCATCATTTTTTCTGCATCAGGAGTGACACTGATCAATTTTACATTCATGCTCCAAATCCTTTTGAGTTCTTTTTATCTATATCAACAATTTGCTGTTTTACCGAACGCAATTGTGATTTCATTTCTTTGATACTTTCTTCACTATAGAGGTAATCTTTCTCTATCAGTCTTTCAAGTAATTTTACCAGTTCTTTTGCTTTTTTTGTTTCAGTCATTTTCCTCCTCAAAGACTTCATCATAATCTTCAATATATTCACTATATGGATTATAGTCTACCTTATCATCTCTATCAGAATTTACTTCTGCCTTTAGAGAATCTAAAAGAAGTTCTAAATTACGAATGATCAAATTAACTCTTTCTTTCTCCATAATACTTTGTTATTTCACCATACTATAGCATAAAAAAAAGTATCGTTCAACGACCCATTTCTTCTCCTCCTTCCCAAATTTTAGAGTTTTCCTTTTCATATTTCCGACCCATGTTAAAAATCATTTGATACAGTCCCATATTTTCTACCAATAAAGAATATGGAATACCGAATCTGGTATTTAATCCAACAGATTTTTTAACTAAATCTATATTTAATGGATGAACCAGAGAAAATTCATAACGTTTAGCATCATAATAATACTTTTCACAATACTCCCTGTCCATTATTTTTCCTATGTCAAACCTCATTATAGCATAAAAAAAGAGGGTCTTACCTCACCTCCTTCTAGGCTATGTGCCTAACGAGTGTAAGTGCCCAATATCGTTAATTATCAACTTTGTGATGCAAACTTACGTTCGATTTTGATACCACGATACATGAGATTGTGGTTACGAGTTGCGGTTTGCTCTGCCAACACAGCAGCTTTGTATGCCTCTGGGTTGTACTTAACACCACGATAAGTGATAGTAGACATGATTTTACTCCTAAAGTAGTTGGATGTTTTAAGTCCGTTCCTTTAGTCGTTTGCGTCCCAATAACAATTAGGATTTGACTCCTTCATTGTCTCAACTAACTCAACCCTGACAATATCACTAATGTTCTCATTTGTCTGCATTCGCAGTATGATAGCATCAGTTTGAGCACAGGTGAGTGATGTGTAGAATAATAGTTCTAACATGGGATGAACGAACTCCGTTCCGCGACTTACTTGCGTCAGAGTCTCCTCTGATGAACGATAGGTCTATTATAGACCCTGTACCTTATTTAGTCAACCCCACACTCAAATTTGTTAAAAATAACGGATGTTGTGATTTTATTCAATCCTTCATCTCCATAATTATCAAGCATATATTCACACATTCTAATAAAAATTCTTGAAGAATTTTGCTTACTAAACAAAAAATTAACTTCAGATTTAATAGAACTCATAAAAAATTTAAGTTCTTCTCTATTCGTATATTTGTCGGAAAGTAAATCATACCTTTTAAAAAGACGAAAGTATTTTTCTCTTTCAATCTGAGTTATAAATCTTTTTACAATAATCATTTTTTTTACAATTTTTCTGAGTTGTACATAATCATCATGATACTCAGGCAAATCTAAAGATTCAAAGTAATCTTTTTTAACTTTAAGTGTCATCTGCAATAACCAAATTTCTTCATCCACAAGAGAAAATTCATCATCTGATAATGCAGAAATATTTTCGGGATTTAAAGTTAAAAAATCATTAATACAAGACAAAAAAAGTTTAAATTTACAATCCACTGAAGACAAAATTCTTTTTGGTCTCTGAAGATCAGATGGAGTGAGAGGAATCATTTCAAGTGTCATGTTATTGTTATTAAGCACTCCCGTATTATACATGAAAAACCACCCCTTGTGAAGGAGTGGTGTGACAGTTTTATAATCGACCCTACAGACCAAAAATTTGCCGGAGATTTTTTCCCGACTTTTTTGGAACTATTTCCGCTTTTTGGTTGGGGGTGCCGGTTCATATCCCCATAGTTTTGGATTGGTTCTTCCCATACCAAAACTAATGCTCTTTAAATTCTCACGAAACTTATCCCAGTACATATTAAAGATACGAACTTCCTTCTGACTACGAGTCAAATCATATCTCGTTTCTCCATCAACCACATAAGTGATTATCATGGCATCATTAGGACAATCTTTAGTAGATACTTGCTCCCAAGTTCCATTCTCTATCAGTATATCGCATCCATATACGGATTTGGAATTTTCTTTTTCTGATGGTGTCCATGAGGTCATAGACTGTTCCTCTTCTGTTTTAGTAGGAGCATCTCCCAATTGATTTGCCATAATTATGAACGATTTCCCCAAGTAATATCTGGATATGCTTCACTTACAATTTCTTTTGTAATCTTATATCTATCTGAAAGTTTTTTATCCTTACAAAGACAAACAATGTCTGCTTCTAATGGATGAAGTCCCTCAAGAATATTAATGAACATCGTTTCACGACGAACACCACTCATAGCATCATTACCACCCCTAAGGAAGTGGTAGAAGTTCTTAAACTCTCTACGAATTGTGGTGTGACCGTTCTTATCACTCGAACCAATTGAGAATGAGTCAGTTTCATGCATTATACGAACTTCTTCAGTGATTTTAGTACTCAGAGTTCCATTTGATGATGCTTGATCCTCAAATCCAGAATATGGAACCTCACCTTCAGGAAGCATAGAAATTATACTTTCATCAAAGTTCCAAATTAATGTTGCCTTCAAGGAAACGTGTTCATACTTCTTCAGAACTTCAATCTTCTTTGCTTTACTTCGTTGCTTAGAAACAAGATCCAAAACTTCAAAGACAAATGGATTTTTTGGCAGTTCCAGTGATACTGCCTTAGTCGTTGTCGTTTTCTTCTTCGTTGCTGTCGTCATAGTTTTCAAAATTAAATGCGATTACTTCATCAGGAATTAAATTTCCTTGCTCATCAAACATCTCAGGATGATATCTCGGTGCCTCTCTATAGTTCATCATATATTCTCTAGCAGTCCAACCAATCATTAGACCCATCATGAGAAATAAAATAGTCAGAAATGAACCAAATACTAAACTAGTTGCTAACATTTTTCTTACTCCGGGATGTCTTGATGGAAAACTCAAAGTGAATATTTACTTTCCATCTCAGAAAGCAAACCATCTTTTCAAACATAATGTGAAATGGTCCTGTTTGCTTTCTCTTACCTCCATTGAGCAAGAATTCAATACCACGATTTCTGTGGTCTTCATTTTTATTTATGTTAAAACCTGATGACTTGTTGTTCTCTGAGGAATTTGATTGTGTCAACATATCCTCCTAATTTTTTATCGTCACATACTACTTGCGGAAAAGTAGAACCCCTACCAAATTTAGCATAAAAATCTTCTGGTGTAAAGTCCTTCCCAAGATTATAAGATACGAACTGTGTTCCTGTCAACTCTAATACTTTTTTAACCTTGTAGCAGTAACGACATTTATCTTTTGTGTATACTTTGAAATTCATATTGATTATTAAAGATAGTTAATTTTTAGATCAATTTAATCTTTTATTATACCATAAGTTCAACCAATCTTTATAATAAAATTGTGTGAAAATTAATTTTATAGTTATATTAAACGGAAGTAGTAGACAGAACTCCAGAATCATCAACAATCAAACGATATGAAGTTCCGTTTGGTGATGTTAAGATTATACCTTGAGAAGTATTAATTCCAACTCTGACATCACCAACAACATGAAGTTTAGATGTTGGGTTAGTAGTTCCTATACCAACAAGTTCAGTTTCTCCAAATGGTACTAATTGAATTGTCCCATCAGCATCAACATCAATAGAGGGAATACCAGAAACATCATTAACAGAGAAAATACTTCCAGAGGTAAGATTATTTGTAACAGAAAATAATTGACCAGCAGAACCTTGAATATCAAATGCAGATACAGCAGTGCCTACATTAATTTCAAGTTTTGAATCTGTACTAACAGTTCCTATGCCAATATTACCATCTTTTAATATACGAAGTCTATTACTAATACCCCCAGTTTTGAAAACAATATCCCCACCAGGTTCAAAGATATCTGCTGTTTGAGCCTCAAATATCAAGTTTTCTCCAGATCCACCAGCAGTTCTGATTCTATGATGTGCTGTGCCTACACCGACACCACCAGCACCTAGTTCAATTCCGGTTTTTGCATCACCTCCACCCTCACCAGACATAAATATAGAACCATTGACTTGTAGCCTTGCACTAGGATCTACATCAAAAACCGTTGTTCCAATACCAACTTTACCACCAGTATAATGAATTGAACCTTGACCATACTTCTCTTGCCAAGGAGTAAGCAAACTAACCGTAGAACCAGCTCCTGTGGTTTCCGAATACAGAAACCCATCATAAGTATTCAGTGCTAATTCACCTAATTCTAAATCTGTTGTGCCTGGTCTTTTACTGGCTACAGCAGACCTTTTAATCTTAAAGTTGGTTGCCATTTATATTATGGTGGTATTTACCTACGAGGAACAGTATGTACTGTTTATAGATTTATTTATTCAACTTGCATTATTTCTTCTAGGACTATAGAGAAATAAGTTTTTTGAATCCTCTGGTTCCATCCAATTTTTAATTTTTTCATAACGATCAATATCAAAAAACTCCTGAGAAAGATACCAATCTTCCATAGGAGAATATGCTTTATCTTGATTACATTTGTGGCAGGCACACAGACAATTTTTTGTGAAATCTGTACCACCTTTTGCTCTTGGAACAATGTGATCTATTGTGAGTTGATGTGTAGACCCACAATATGCACACTCATAACCCCATTCTTCCTTTATTTGTGTCCTCCATAACCTTTTTGCTTCTGATGAATTTGTCGTATGAAGATTAAATACATAAGATTGAAAGGTATTGTAGAGAGGCATAAAAGATTGCGTCTTAATACTATTTAGAGGAACTCACCCATATCATAGATATACATTCTTCCCATCATAATCCAATATGGAGTGAATACATCCTCAAAGTGCTCTGTAAAAAATCTAAACTTCTCATCAATAAGTTCACGACCTAATACCTGAAAGTGTGCCTTTGATAATGCAAAGAATTCATCCAATGCCTCTTCATCTCCTTGCTTAAAACCACGAACATACAAATCCCTTGCGGTATTCATAATCTCATGACATTCTTCTGGAAGTATAACCTTAGTTCTTCCATCAGGTAATGGCAATACTTTATTTTTAATTGTTCCCATCGAAAGTTTCATACACTCTCGTGTTTGTTCTACAGATAGTGCTCTTTCATCTTCATCTCTAAATGCATGTTGTATACATCCATTCGTACATTCCACAACACGAATAAGTGCAGTCGCATCTAATACTTCTTGAGATTGAGAACTCCAAATATCCTTCCAATACTTATAATACTGTTGATTAACTTCCATAATATTCACTCATTTATTTTTAATAGTTCCAATGATCCAAGACCTCATACCATATGGATGATTAATTGAAACCGTTCCATCAGTTGCTCTATTAACAGTCCCGTTGATATCAGCAATGAGGAGCTGACTTAATGTTGCTGCCCAATCTGGCACCACTATACAAAATCCAATACCACAGTTGAATACATTACGCATCTCCTCCTCGGCAATCTCTCCTGCCTCCTGTATCTTGTTAAAGAGTTCTGGTCGTTCCCAGGCAGACCAATCAACATCGACAGTCAGATGCTTTGGAAGGCATCTAGGAAGGTTCTCAGGCAGTCCTCCTCCAGTAATATGTGCCATGCCTAGGATAGGAACTTCATCCAACAGGTTTAGAATCAGACGGGCATAGATGGTAGTGGGTCTCAGCAGTTCTGGCATCTCCTTATAATAAATGTGATTTCTGTTAAGCAAATAGTTAACAAGAGTGTATCCATTACTATGAAGTCCACTACTCTCAATACCGATGACTACATCACCCGGCCACATTTCACTACCATCAACAATCTGATTCTTCTCTACAATTCCAGTACAGAAACCAGCAAGGTCATAGTCATTTGTTCTAAAATGTTCTGCTGTTTCACCACCAATCAGTTCCATTCCCGCCATCATACAACCAGTATTGATCCCGTGAACAATATCCTGGACGTTACCATCAAGTGTTTTGGTAGAGATATAATCTAGAAAATATAATGGTTTAGCACCAGAACATATAACGTCATTGACGCACATAGCAACGAGATCTTGGCCAATAGTTGTATAATCATTAGCAATCCTACAAATGTTAATTTTAGTTCCTACACCATCAGCACCAGATACCAGTACAGGTTTCTCATATCCTGATGGAACTTCCATCATTCCACTGAACCCGCCAATACTAGGCGATAGTGCTTTGATATACTCTACAAAGGAACGTCCTTTGATGATGTCAACACCAGAAGTTTTGTAATCCATAATCAAAAGTTTTTAATTGTGTCAATTACATCGTAAAAGTGTGCTTCTGATTTTAATCTACCCCCAAAAACAAGATCGTTATATTCAATACGAATTGAATTAGTAATATCGGCGGGAATAAAACCTTCACGAGCAAATAAAGTGCCGTCAGGACCTTCACCATCAATAAGAATTCTCTTAAGTGCTGCATTAGTCTTATCTAAACTAGAAAAAACTTGAGAGAGTGCTGGTTCATTCCAATATTTGGAATAATCTGTATCATCTTTATTATCATAGAATCTAGCACGAAATGCAGATTGAACTGTTCGTACTGCTTCTTTGGAGAGATAAGGAAAAAAATTAAGAATACTGTCCTTACGGACAGATAAATTTCTAGCAAAAGGGTTATCAACTCTCCACTGTAAAGACTCTAAAATTACTCTCTTTTCGTATTTAATTCTATCAGAATAAAATTGTGGATATTCAGCAGCAACTTGAACCACTGTCATTGCTAATTTTTGACTTGCCATTAGTAAATTTCTCCTTTAATAATTTGTTCACGGTTTTGTAGTTTCCATACAATGTATTCCATGGTAGGGACACACATAGGGTTCCAACCAACAAAGGTTGTTGACTCTCCACTGGGTATCTTCCAGCAGGGAGCATCATCGTTGTCAAGATCTAATGACTTACGATACTCATCCTCACCAAACATAACAACTGCCCTCTCTGCTTGATTCAAACTCTTGAAACAATCAAAGCAATTCTTTCTAATCTCATCAGGGATTTGGTGTTTCATTGAATAGCAAGTGGTTGTAATCGGTCAAGGATCTCACGATAAGCAGGTACAATATCACCTTCATCATTTCTGAATAGATCCTTATCAAACCTTTCATCACTACCAATCTTCCACAATCTCATACTGTCAGGACTAATCTCATCGGCAAGATACAAATCACCATGAGCATCATAACCATACTCAACTTTAAAGTCAACCAAATCAATACCCATGATGTAAAACATCTGACGAAGGTAATCATTGATACGTAGTGTCATCTCAATGAAAGGTTCGGGATTATATCCCATCAGACGCACACGATCTTTTGTCAGCAGAGGATCATGCTTGCTATCATCCTTCAGAAAGAACTCAACAATAGGATGTGGTAGTGAGTAACCTTCTTGCAGTGTTGTCTCACGAACAATAGATCCAGCAGCACGGTTCCTACAAATAACTTCTAGTGGAACAATGTCTACCTTCTTGCAGATCATTTTATTAGCACCAACCATATTAATATAATGAGTTGGGATATGATCTTTGGCAAGTTTCTCAAAGATAATAGATGAGATACTACAGCAAAGAGAACCTTTGCCTAATGGATGGTCAACCATTTCACCGTTACCAGCAGTCACCTTATCGTGATACTCAATGATGACACGATCAGCATCGTCACCAGCATACACAGTTTTGACCTTGCCTTCTATAATTACTTCCACAAAAAAGAGGGTGTTCAACCTTCATAGCATACAATAAAAAACCACCCCTGTCAAGCAGATGTGGACAGTTTAGGAGGTGGTCTGAATGGACAGTCTGGACATCCAGCACCACAACATCCTCTATTCTTTATCATAAATCTCTTCTAGTTTTTCTCTAGACAAATCCACATACATTAATTCTTCACCTGCCTCAGGTGCTTCAGGATGCTTTGGTTTGGGAGGTTTTCTCATATCATCATTGATAGATTTGATATTACTCCACATCATAGCGAAGGCACCACCAGCAATGAGAGCGAAGCATATGAAGTATAGAAAAACGAGATAGTGATTCATGATTATAACATACTATGAATTTTATTTAGAGACCTCAGCATTAAAGTCATTTCCTCCTGGTTCTTGTAGTGATCGTACCGTAACCGGAACCGTCACCGAAACCGAAACCGTTACCGTGACCGTAACCGTTACCGGAACCTTTACCGGAACCGTAACCGTAACCAGAACCGGAACCGTAACCGAAACCGTCACCGAAACCGTTACCGTTACCGTAACCGAAACCGTTACCGTGACCGTAACCGTCACCGTCACCGTAACCGGAACCGTCACCTACTGGATACATAAAAGTCATTTTATCTTCTCTTAGTTGTTGTAGTGATCGTATCGTTACCGGAACCGTAACCGTTACCGTTACCGTAACCGAAACCGTAACCGTAACC
>Ga0257110_1000533_pt1 | contig 18275 bp, 17 predicted proteins | sample LP_taG_7_FD_190184 | JGI IMG/M metagenome (GOLD analysis project Ga0257110, IMG submission 190184) | Marine microbial communities from Northeast Subartic Pacific Ocean, Canada - LP_J_2015_P26_10m | ecosystem: Environmental > Aquatic > Marine > Oceanic | place: Canada: Northeast Subartic Pacific...
GTAAATGTATTGGCGCCATCGCGATGTGGGACGCCGTTATCCCAGTTGAGCTCACTGCCACCGCCTTGCTTGAAGGCGGGAACGAGCTCACAGAGTTCGGGATGTACCGGGCCGCAGTGGTAGCACTCGTTATAGTTTTCCAAGATGACTTTCCAATTGGCGGCAACGTCGTAGGTGATCGCATCGCCCACTGTCAGGTCACTGAGAGGGTATCGTGACAAGCGGTCTACGCCCTGTCCCAACGCAGGTATAAGCGGTGTAGCAGTAGCATCGCCTAGATGGGCAAAAAGAAAGCCGCCCCATTCAGCGAGTGGAAGGGAGTGTAAGGTGACGCCGGTGGTGTCCACATTTAGGTGGGGCGTTCCCCGCAAACGGCCATCGAGATGGTAGCTCCAAGCATGATAAGGACACACAATGCTCCGGTTGAATCGCCCTGTGATGGGACCGGGCTGGGTGAGGGGTACTAATTCGGTGCCGCGGTGTCGACAGACGTTATAAAAAGCCGATAAATCGCTTTCTTCACCGCGCACGACGACGATTGATTGGTTGTGTAAGCGCAGGGCGAGGTAGTCGCCAGGCTCCGGTAATACGCTCGCACGCCCAATACACATCCAGCTCTGCTCGAAGATGGCGCGCCATTCTTTTTGAAAAGTGGCGTCACCTAAGTAGCTGTCGCGTGGCAACGTTTTTTCAAGCGAGTCGAGCATCCTACCTCTGTTTTTTTTCGTCGGTGGGGTCAGCGCGGAAATACGATTTGCGGCGTGGCGGGCACGATCGGTTCATCGCGAAGGTAGCCTGTCTCGTCATGAACAAGACCGCGGGCAAAGGTGTGGCCACTATGAACAGCGTGTACGATCGCGCCAGGCGCTTGAGCGTCGCCCACTAAGCTCACAGACCCTGCAGCCCCACTGGCTTCGATGCTCGTGACTACGGGATCAAAGAGCGCGTCGTTAGGCTCACGATGACCCACGATCACGACGCCATCTACCGCCAATTCGAGAGCCGTTTGATTGAATAGGTTGGCCACGGTGGCTTGTGTTCCCTCAAAGCTGATCAGATTGGTCGTGGTATGGATGGCCACTCCCGCTCTGGCTAATGCTTGGTAGACGAAAGGCAGTTCATTGGTCATGAATGTCCACGCCGACGCATGACCCGCGGGAGTTGCATACGTGACCTGCTTCCCGCTGTTAGCAAGATGCTCAGCGATCACGCCACCTAAGTAGTAGTGGTCAAAATCGAACACCAGCAAGCGATCGCCAGACACCTTGCCAGCAAACACCTCATCGGGTGTGAACACCTGCGGCTTGTTTAGGGGTGTAATCGGTATCTCCAACGCGGAGTAGAGATGACGGGTCCAGTGTGCTCCGGTGGCTAAGGCGATATGGTCGGCACCGAAGCTCTGAATGGCGTCACAGTCGAGGTCGCTATTCGTGAACATCGACACATTGCCCATCTGAGATAACGCCCAGACGCGATAGTCCCGTACGCGCCGCCACGACGCCATGCCCGGTAGCTGGCTTTCTTTGAGAACGCGACCACCCCAATCGTCATCGCGCTCGGCGATGGTCACGTCAAATCCCTGCCGCGCCGCAACCAAGGCAGCCTCAAGCCCGCTGGGACCGCCGCCAACGACCAGCACGCTGCTGGGCTTAGCGGTTTTGGTAAATCGCTCTGGGTGCCATCCACGGCGCCATTCCTCGCCGGCAGTCGCATTTTGCGTGCAGCGCACCGGTACGCCGTCGTGCCAGCTAGCAATGCAAATGTTGCAGCCGATGCACTCTCGAATATCGTCACTGCGGCCTTCTCTAATTTTGGTCGGTAAAAAGGGGTCGGCAATGCCAGCGCGCGCGCCGCCGATGAAATCCAATACGCCGCGGCGGATCTGTGAAACCATTGTATCGGGGGAGGTAAAGCGCCCCACGCCCACGACAGGGCGATCAGTCACGGTTTTAACAAAATCGATGATCGGCTCGTGAGCGCCTTCGGGACGAAATCGTGAGGCGCCGCAGTCGTGGGGGCTTGAATCCATTTTGACGTCCCATAAGTCGGGCACATCGGACAACAGCGAGACCACGCCATGCGCCTCGCTTTCATAGTGCTCAGCAGGTTTGGCGCGCAGTTCTTCCAGGCTGATTCTCAGGGCGACGGCGGCGCGACTGCCTGCTTCATCACGCGTGACCTCTAACATCTCACGCACAAAGCGGACGCGGTTTTCGAGTGGGCCACCATAGCCATCATCACGAAAGTTGTACTCCGGCAGCAAGAACTCATAACCGAGGTACCCCATACCCGCATAGACATACAAAATATCAAAGCCCGCGTCTAATGCGCGTCGCGTGGCAAGCCTTTGCCAGTGAAGCACGTCATCAATGTCGGCGGCTGTCATCTTCTTAGGACGCAACTGACCCATAAAGCCAATGTGTGTCGCCGCCCACGGAATCCCGGAAGGCGAGAGTGGGGGCAGTCGAGAAGTGCGATTCATTACCACGGCGCCGCCATGCCAGAGTTCAACGGCAGCCAAGCTACCGTGCCGATGAATCGCCTCGGTAGAGAGCGCATGAGATGCAATATCGGCGTCGCTCCAGAGTTTGGCAAAAGGGAGTGGAGAGTCATCGGAGCTGGGGTGGATCGAGACGGCCCCGGTGCTCACCACGCCCCAGCCGCCCTCGGCCTTGGTCTCGCGAAAAGCTGCTCGCACACGCGGATTGGCCTCGGTCATGCCGCTGGCGTGGGGCACTTGATAAAAGCGATTCGGCGCCGTCACCGGGCCAATTTGTATCGGTTCAAACAAGACCTGATGACTGGGGTGGCAAGCACTCAGATCGTGATGCTGATCAAGCGTGCTGGCGATGGCTGATGTTTTCATATCAAACGCCTTTATCGAGCAGAGGATGAGATGACTGATCCCATCAAGGTAAGGGCAATTGCCGCGAGCGCACAACAACCGCCATACATCCAGAATACGCCATCATAGCTGCCGGTCGTATCACTAATGTAACCCGCCAGGGGGGCACTGGTGGCCGTGATGGGAATGTGGAGTGGATTCATTACCCCGAGCGCGCGACCTACGCTCCCTGCACCGAAGGTCCGGGCGGGCATGCTGGTCCATAGCGGCACCACACCCCCGTAACCAATACCGAGAACAACAGCACCGGCGACGAGACCGGGGTAGCTTTGCCATAAAAACAAAATGAGCAAACCGCTACTGAGAAAAGCGCAGATCAGATAGCCACAACGCTGAATGCCCAGTCGATCCATTAGGTAACCGGCCAGCGCCTTCCCGCAAAAGGAGCAGGCGGCAATAATGGTATAGAGCACTGCGGTTGCCTGCCCGGTCACGCCGAGGTCTTTGGCATGCAGACTCAAATTCGCCAGCATCCCTAGCGTGACCGCCAGCAATGATCCAGAGGCAATCATCTGAAGCCAAAATGGCCTGCTCTTTAACAGTTCCGGGATTTGCCACTGCGTGGTGTCTGCGTGAGTCGCATCTGCTAGCATCGCTTCACTGTTAGGCTCGCCCGACAGGCCAAGATCATGAGGGTGATTGCGCAATAAAAAATAGAAGACGGGCATAAAGGCGAAGCAGACACCGCCAGCCACGATCAATGCGGTGCGCCAGTCCCATTCAAGAAACATCCAGGTCATTAGCGGCGGCATGAGAAAGCCGCCGATGGAGCTACCGGTCGCAGCGAGCCCAAGGGCTAAGCCTCGCCGGCGAATGAACCAGCGACTGATTACTGCTGCGCCGGGGATGGCACCAATCAAGAGCACCCCCAAAGGAATGAGGCTTGCCCAGACTGCCCAAACATGAAGCAGGGTCCCTGCTTGGCTAAGGACGATCAGGCCGAGGCCCATCGCGGTCAGTCCAATCATCATGAGGTGTCGGACCGACCAGCGATCGATGAGAATGCCGGCGATGGGAGAGAGTAAATTAGTGGAGACCGTGAGACAGGTTTCGATGAGGTTGATTTGCGCACGAGGTGCGCCAAAGACATCCTCAAAGGCAGCGGTGTAGAGTCCCATACTCCAGAATATAAAACCGCCCTGTAACATCTGCCCCGACCCAGCCGCCAAGACAATCCACCAACCCGGATAAACCGCCTGACCGGCCGGTGCCGGTGTGGTGTCATTCGTGTGTTGCGTGTTTTGACGGGGCATCGTGTTTGTCGCAGGCTCATTGCGTAGCAGAATCTCCTGCCACCATAGGCGCTTTGTGGCACCATGGTAAAGCGATTCAGACGATGATGAGGCCAGCCATGCGTCCCCACAAAACTATTCGAGGGCACCTCCACTACACCAGTCGTAAACCAGGGCATGAGGGAGTGGAGCGAGGGCGAGAACATTTCGCTATTACGGTACATGCTGATGGTCGGCGGACATTGCGTGCACACTGTGAGATCGATGATGCACCGAATGTGCTGCGAGATGTGACGCTTACTAAAAACGCGCAGTGGGATACCACTGATGCCTTTGTGCGGCTCTCAGTCGGCGATGTTGAGTCCGGGAGTAGTTGGTTCTGGTTCGGTGATCAGGGCGCTGATTGTGAAGGCTGGACGGCTGCACGAGGCCGATTCTCTGAGCACGAAGCGTATGAGCAACGACCGCTGATCTTCGGTACACATCCTATACAAGGTGATGCTTGGCATCTTGCCGTGATAGATCGTCATCAAACATCACCTGTACATTTATTTGATCGTTTTCTAATGACTTCTTTGGATCATCGGGGTGCCACAGGGCCCTCCCTGGTGTGGCATGACGCCGGCATGCGGATTGAGTATGTGGGTGAGGAAACGATTACCGTAGCTGCCGGTACTTTTGATGCCTGGCATTTCTGCTACGGCCACCGTGGCAGCACTGCGCCCGGATCTAATGACACGAATGAGCATCCGCCCTATGAAGTTTGGGTTAGCGCGGACGGCGAGTTTATTTTACTCAAAGCGCAAGTATCAGGTTACATGATGACGCATTACGAGCTGGCCGCTCTTGAGGTGCATGCAGGTGGTGATGGCTCGTAGTGCTTGGGTCTATGGCTGGCCTAAGACTCTTGAGCGCATCACTTTCCCGTTACTGAAGCTGCGCGCATTCATCCCACTGAGGACAGATTAAAATCCCCCAGTGCCCCGGGATTCATCAGTCCCTCTGGATCCAGTTCGCGCTTCAGTGCAATCAACACACTGCGGCTGTCAGGGTTGAGACTCGACAACATCGGGTAAGTCTTGCCGATTTGATTGCTGGCCGCACCATGCTCTGCAAACACTGCAACAACTTGACTCCGAATGTCGTCTACCAGTGCACGACCCTCGGGGTTTGCCGCAGGTTCGGTTAGTTTCGCAAGATAGGCAGGCTCTGGTACCTGTTTATGAACCGGCAACCATTCGTCAAACCAGCGCAAAACCGGTTCGTAGCTAAAAACATGTTGAGCAATAGCGATATATAAAAAGCTCATGGTCACGCCGTGTTGGGCCATACGCTCTCGATAGGGCGCGATTGCCGCTTCGGTTGCTGCAATGAGCGGTGCCGAGTCTGAATGGGGTACTTTTGCATTTAAGGCGGCCCAGCGTTCCCCGTCGGCACCCAAAATGCCGTTAAGTGGTTCAAACGGATTGGCTCGAGCGGCCTTGGGTATGGTGTTGCTAATGATGACGCCACCGTGCGCTGTCGCCAAACGCGTTGCCTGAACAAAGTCGTCGTGCACGCCGGCGGTGGAGCGCCCCGCACAGACAAAATGTAACGTATGCACTTTGCCCTCTACAAACCTTCGCCCCGCGACGGCCATTGTGATTCCTTCCTTGAGCCCTCTCAATAGGTTCGACTGCGAGCGAATGACGTTGCTGAGTCGGCCGATGTCTTTCATCAGCGTTGCCGAGTCGAGGGAGCGTTGGGTGGTAGCAGGGTCAAAACAATACACCTCCTCACAGTAGCCACTGCGACCGATGGCCGAGAGAGCCTCGATGGCCTCTTGCTGTGTGGCGAAGGCGAGGGAGCCGTATTCTGCTGCTTCAGGCATCGGCATCATTTTCAGCGACGCTTGGGTTTTGACACCCAAGGCTCCCGCGTCGTGAACAAATAGCCCGGTGAGGTCAGGACCGTATTGACGAAACCCCGGGCGTCCATTGTCGAAAGCGGCTTGTCCCGTTCGAATACAACGCCCTCTGCCATCGACAAGGTCTATGCCCACGACGATGTCAGCCGCACTGCCGTAGCGCGCAGTTCCCATAAAGAGTGCGCCATTTGACAGCCCCCCACCGACGGTGGCGCGGCTGCCAGAAAAGGTGCCAAAAAAGGGTAGACGGAGGCCGCGAGGGGTCAGTGCTTCCCAAATTTGCTGCCAGGTGACGCCCGCTTCAACGGTAATGACGAGGTCATCCTCATTGATGGATACGATCCGGTTAAGTGCGCTGAGGTCTAGCATCACGGTCTCTGATCGCTCGGGTAGGTAACCCCCGGTGTAGGACATACCGCCCCCGCGCTGTGTGATGGCCCAGCCCGCTTGGGTACTAATCCGGACGGCATCAGCGACTTGCTCCTGTGTGGCCGGTCGCACGATAAGGCCAGGCGCTGTGCCGCCAGAGTAGACGTCGGTTGTATATAAGGCGGTATCGGCCTTGCTGATGAGGGCGTTAGGGCCTAAAGCCTGACTCAAAGCGTCGTGGAGTAATGCGGTTTGGTTAGCGGCGGTGTTCATCGGTTGTGCTCCGTCTAGACGTAATCTGATGCGCCAACACCGGCCGCGTTAAAGGGGGTCATAACCCATGTTGCGCAAAAAATGCGTGGGTCTGACTGAGAATTGCTTGCGCTCTTTCCCGTGGATCGGGGTAACGCTCGCGATAAAAAAGTGACCGAATCTCAAGGCTAATTGGTAAATTGTGAGGCAATGCGCGCGCCATTTCGGCGACCGGAATAGCGCCTTCACCTGGGGCGAGTCGTCCGTCGATCGCATCGGTGAAGTAAGCCTCTGGGTCGGAGATTATTCCGCCGTGAGGCATATCACAAAGTTGCGCATAGCTGAGCCATTCGAGTGGGATCTCGCTGATTTTTTCGGGCGCATGACCGACACGTTCATGGTGAAAAGGATCCACTAAAATACCCCCTGCGGGATGACCGACGGAGGTCACCACATCGAGCGCGTCGTCCAGTGTTTTGACCTCGGTAATGCCCATGTATTCGAGGCAGGCGCGCATGCCTGCGGCGCTCGCGCGTTCACAAAGGTCTGCATAAAGCCATTTGGTGCGTTCTCTGTCGGGCTCTGAGCTGACGATGAGGCAATTTTTGGCGCCAATCTCGCCGCCAATCTCAATGATTTCGTGATGAAGCGGGTCGGGGTCGGCATCGGCTTGCAACCAAATCACCTCAATATCGAGGGCTACTATCCCGGTCTCATTTAACGCGGCTGCGACATCGGCGCTGGTGTTGGCGTGCCAATTTTCTCCTGGTGCTACCCATAGACCGACAGCGTTATAGCCCGCATCGGCTGCGATATGCACCATGTCGGGGGCCGAGGCAATGGGGGGGTTGCCCTCGTGGACCCCTGAGGCGAGTGCGATTAATCGTTCACTCATACCGGATATCTCTTTGTGACGCGGTGGTGGTTAGTATTGCATCCGACCACGATGATGTCCCTTTAGCATCACGATCATGCAACGATCCGCACTATCAATCTAGTCCTTAACGCGCACTATCGCATAATGGAATGGCATCTTTTAATGGCGTGTTTTGCGCGAGTCAGGCGTGATCGGCTGCGCTTTTGGGATGTGCCGTTCACGGGTCTACCGCCGGCGCCCTGATGAGATAGGCCGGGTTTATGCACCTAGTTCATGCGAATGCTTGTTGCGAGGTACTGATTGCTGCGACACGATGCTAGAGTAAACTGACTTTTTGAGGTGCTCGCGGTGAAGCAGCGGGGTAATGAGCAGTGGTATCAATAGTGAATCCCTTAGCGGGATTAGCGATGGTTCATACGGGTTTAGTCTGCCGAGATATGGCGGCGGCGCAGGCGCGCCTCAGTGCGTCGTTGCATTTGTCGTGGATAGACGACAGCCGAGAGGAGTGGCCTTTAACCGTATTTGGCGAGCCCGTTTCGCTGAACCTGCGTATTGCCCATGCGAGTAATGGCGTGGCTAATTTTGAGTTAATTGAAGCGGTTCCGGATACCCCTTGGGTGACGGCACAGGCGATCGTGCAGCATCATGTGTGTCTTCATAGTCCTGATTCGGCTGAGGTGTGTCGGTCGCTCGAGGCACTGGGCTTTCAGCGCCTTTTGGGCGCGGCGGGAGATCCGCAGGGTTATTTTCAGGATCCAGACGGATTATTGATAGAGATCGTTGGCGACGGGCTACTGGCCTATCTAAATGATTATTATGGACAATCGCAACGTGCGATGGCGCAAGCCCACGATGCTGCCTAACGGGTTGATTGACGCGCTGGGGCACTCGGAACGGCACGCCCGGTACGAGCGACCTAGAACACTTAGGCGACGTGCCGTTGCCATCGATAATATGAGTGGAGTTGAGTTTTATCTAACAGAGACAAACGATCCGCAAGTGCCACTTCGCTGAGACAGATTGCCATGAGTCAGACACAACACATTCGTCCCGATGACCTCGAGTGGGAAACGTTTCATGATCCCCATGGTCGTCCGACCACTCCCACACGCGTCTTGAAAAACGACGGACCTTTTCTTATTGAGGCGAGGTTCCCAGCGCACTTTTACGCAGATGAGCATTGGCATCCCAATGACACGATCTATGTCGTGACAGCGGGCGAAATGCGGATTGGTGACGAAGGTGCGTTTCGCCCCGGCGATATTAGATGGGTTAAAGCGGGTCATAGTTATGGGCCAGAGGAGGCGGGAGCCGAGGGCGTTCAGTTCCACCTGTTTAGTCTCGGTGGCGATATCGGGCTCAATTGGGCAGATCTTTATGACGTGCCGGCTGAATTAACCGAACGACTGGCTCGATTTCAGGCGCCGTCGGGACGTCGCTGCATCGACCAAATGCCCTCAGTGATCCCAGGGAAGTCATGCCCCGACTGGGATGCGATGCCTGATGAGGGTCCACTGATCTTTCGCATGGCATTAGCCAGTGATGCGCATTCATCGGATGTATCGGTTCCCTTCGATGCTGTCTGGTATGTGCGCTCTGGCAGCATTGAGATTGTGGGTGAGGCGACAGTCGGCGAGGGCGAGTTTTACTGCGTCAGCCCCGATCAATCCTATTCATTGACAGCAGGCCCCAAAGGAGCTGAGTGGCTCGTGTTTTCGAGTCGGAGTCTACAGCCGCTGTAGGTAGCTTGATATCGTCCTCCGCTCCAGGTGGTGGTCTCGGATGGACCTAGTCATGCGGTCCTGTTGACGCCTTTAATCTCACCGCAACCTAACAAGTCGCGATGCAGAGGATATGACAACTATGAGCTTATTGTTAGCCGGTGGCACCGGGCTTGTTGGGCGATCGCTAATTGCGCTCGCAAAGAGTCGGCTGATCCCCATCACGACGGTAGGCCGTCGTATTACCGGTGAGGTTGAGAACGAGTTAGTGGTTGATTTTTCCGACCTGCCCAGCTTGCCTTCGGCGGATATTGCCATTTGCACGCTTGGCACGACGATGAGCGATGCGGGCTCTAAACCCGCGTTTAAAGGGGTAGATTTTGACGCAGTGATGGCGTTCGCTCGCGCGGCCAAACAGTCGGGGGTTAGGCATTTCCTCGTAGTCACCGCTGTTGGTGCCGACACAGAAAGCCGCGCTTTTTATTCACGCATTAAGGGTGCTGTTGAAATCGAATTAACCACTATAGGATTCGATCGCCTTGATATTTTGCGGCCCGGGCTGTTGTTGGGTCAGCGTCAATCTCGCCGATTTGTGGAGCAATTTCTGCAGGATTTGTCGCCGGCCATCGCGCTAATCACCCGCGGCCCTTGGGCTCGATACGCCAGTATTTCAGCGGAGCAGTTGGCCGGCGCGTTGCTCGCACTATGTCATGAGACGAGTCCTGGTATTTTTTATCATCAGAGTCCTGAGCTGCAGTTCTTGGGAGATAAAGCTTCGAAGGATGATGTATTTTAGGAATGCTTGAGAGGGGTGCCACCAGTCCATTCAATGCAACATGACGTTCAACAGCTTGGTATGACGAGAAAAAGTGAAAATCTCATAACGATAGGAGTAGATATATCCCTGCGGATATACCCAGTTTTGAACAGAAAACGATAGTGAGCAATGTGCTACGAGTGCTCATCGTAGGCACTGATCTCTTAGCGGTGCCCTCTCGGACTCGACCAGAGTCATCTATTGGTGTCTCCGGATCGAAGCACAGTCGACCCAAATCATGCCGCTGCGCCAAAGCCCCGCTAGGCGGGATAAGTTAACGTGTGTTGGTTTGTCCCCCGTCGACCGGAATGAGTTGGCCGGTGATGAAGTGCGAGGCGTCAGAGGCAAAAAATATCATCACCGGGCCTAAGTCGGTTAAGGGGTCGCCATAAGCCTTGCCAAGCGCTATTGGGTGGTGATTATTCCAATACGCGGTTGTGTTTTGGTCATCAGTCATATGTTTACGCGCCTCTCGATACATTGGCGTTACCATGGCAGGTAAGATTGCGTTAACCCGGATTTTATCTGCGCCCCAGGCCGCTGCGGCAGACCGGGTCCAAGAGTGAACCGCGCCTTTGGAAGCTGAATAAGCGACCGCATGGGGCTCTGCTCTCTGGCCTGATATCGAGCCAAAGTTGATGATAGAGCCGCCGCCGGTCAATCTCATGTGCCGGTGTGCGGCCTGATTAGCGAGCATAGTGCCGCGGACATTTACGGCAAACATTTGATCCCAAGTTTCTGCGGTAATTTCGCTGGGATCTGAGGCTGCTTGGATGGCGGCAGGATGAGCCAGTACATCTAGACCGCCGCCAAGCAGTTCGACTGCTTTGTGAAAGGCTTCGGTAACGTTTTGCTCATTTGCAACGTCGACGGGCACAAAGTGAGCTTGGTCAGAGGCGTTGGCGTTGGCTTGAGTGACAACGGCGGTGCCAAGTTTCTGATTGATGTCCATACCAACCACCTTAGCGCCTGCTGCGACGTAAGCGAGTAGGGTAGCTTCGCCCATGCCGCGCCCGCATCCGGTAACAATTATGCGCTTGTTTTCGAGCATCTCTAACCGTCAATTCGAAACCACATTGGCCAATAAGTCTGCCACATTGACAAGCTATTTAAAAACCATATACGACGATGCTTGTGCGGATTTTGATGGCGCAAATCACCTCAAGAGTTTTGTCAGGATGGATTAAAGCTGAGACGATCTCGTAAACCATGTTAACGGCCATACTGGTTTTTGTACGTTTGGTGTTAGCGGTGATAAAAGTCGGGGGCTGGGTCTCGTTTCGGTAGCACCGCCACCGTTTCATCTACCTCTCGGTAGAACAATCTGCTAAACAGCCTTTGCTCCAATGTATAGAGTGGATCGAATGGTTTGCTGGTGCGGGCGCGGACAAAATTTTCTTCGCTGTCAAACCAGTATTCAGCCATCCCATCCCAAAGGGAGTAAAAATCCTGTCGTCGTTCAATTCCTGCGGGAGTGAAACCCTCTGCATCTGCCGCGAAGAATTTGCTCATGACATCAAGCGGAGTACGGAAGTTGATAATCAGGCCCCGCAACCCCGGCATAGTTGAAGCGAGCGAAGCATAACGGCCGGTCCAATATGCGCGAAACAACTCAACTGGCAGCTCAACTGGACGTTGACCGAATTGGACAAGTTTGAATAACTTTCGCTCAGGACGCACTACCGGGCGCGATATGAATTCGTCGACTTGGAACTGGAAGGGGGTTCCGGCATAAAGCTCATCTAAATCGTCGCCGAGCTTACCGACCATAGGATCCATTTGCAGGCCTAATTCGCCAGGGAAGTCACGCGCAGGAGACCGTGCGGCAAGGTAGTCCTCAAAGGTATCAAACATCAGCTGTCCCCAGCCATCCCATTGATTGTCAAAGTCTTCGGGTTCATTGCGCGTCAGTCTGTGGACCAGATCTTTACCCAGAGAGTTTATAACTGGCGTGTTAGAGGCGACATTTAGCAGGTAGCCGCGAATGTGATTCAGGCGCCTACCAAACGAATTGTGATAGCCAACATGACCGGCACGGTACTCGTCGTGTGATAGTTTGGAATTGCGCTTAACAAAGCCGAGAACTTTTAACATCTCAATTACCGAAAGTAGAAAGCCGGGGCCGGATTGCGATTGGGCAGTACAACCAAATTTTCGTCGACTTCGACATACCAACAAGAGGAAAAAATTCTCTGCTCGATCGCATACAACGCTTCGTGATCGCGGCGCCGCGCATTGAGAAAATCTTCAGAGTTAAGGAAATGATACTCGATGGCACCGTCAAAAAAACCACAAAATTCGGTCCTGTGCGCCTGGCCGGCGGGGCTATGCCCCCAGCTTTCTTCGGGGTAGAAGCCGCGCATCGCGGCGTCTAGGTCTGAATCCCGAAAGTTCACAATGCAGCCTTGGCATTCATGCCACTTTGCAACGACTGAGGCGTAGTCGGAGACTAAAGTCTGCTTGCCGCCAGTAACATCCTTTAGCTTGAAGAAGTGCATCAATTTGAAGGCTTTGCATTCAGTGCGCAAAACAGGTAGCAAAACATGTTCGTGCATGCGCAAGTGGCAGGGCTTAAATTCCTGAGGTCGGTCCGGTACTGGGTCAAATATTCGAGGGCAGTCGTCTAAAGCCCAGTCAGGGTCAACTACCAACCCCTCTGCGGTAGCGCGAGTGGGTTCGAGCATCATTGCATTGACCCATGCCTCTTGGTTGTCGAAGTAGACTTCAGGGAACCCGTCCCACCAGTGCAAAAAATCTTCGGGCGCATTGATATTTAGCGCGTCAACCCACTCCTCTCCAAGGCGTGTGCCGAGAGATGTGTTGGACCAAACATTGACCAGGTAACCTCGAATATCTTTGAGCCTGCGGCTTTGACCGCAGTGATAGCCAACGTGTGCCGCACGATAGTCGTCGTGACTTAGCAGATCTGTATTACGTTTTAAGAAAGCAAATACCTTGAACAATTCTTCAGCGCTCAGCAGCCATTCAGGGGAAGATATCACTGGATAATCTTGGAGAACAAGTTAATTTTGCTGTTCAAAAATAGACAGACGAACGCTCTTCACGATGGGAAAAAAGTGAGGGAATTTTGGCCTTAACACCGTGTCAGTGCTAAACCGCATAACGCTTTGCGTCGACGGTGGCCCTCCAGGGTATTGGTCTTTGGTGAACGCATGCTGCAGAGTGATGGTTTTAATGAGTACCAACTATACTATCGAGGGCCGCGGTAACTGCCGTGCTTGTCTCGTTGTCGGCAACACCTGTTTGCACTCTGTTCTCATGTAGGTGAGAGTGATTCGGTTATCTAAGTCATTGACTACGATTGGTCCTCCCCAGCCTCGCCAGTAGCACCGATTGCCAGAGGTTATGCCAATGCAATTTGTTGATCCAGCAAGAGCATAACTAAGATCAACCCGGACTGGCATCATCAAAACCCGATTGATCCCAGAGGGTTGTTGCACGAAGACGCGATTGATGGCTTCACGAGACAGCAGCTGTTCGTCTGGAGAGGAGCCTCCATTAGAGATTACGGCTTGCATTTTGGCGAGTGAACCGGAGTTATCATGGCCGGTAGCTGCGCTAATCGTCGCTGCTCGTTATTTTAGAGTATTTACAATGTCCGCCTCTAGCTGCGTTCCGTGGATCGTTTTAAAGGCGACAGACTCGTCGAGACCCGGATCAACCGGTAATGCTGCCAGTGGCGCTGCATTGCTGATTCGATAATGATTTTCTGGTGGTGAGCCAATAGTGAAGTCAGCGTTTAAAGGTCCTGCGACTTCTCCTGAGAAGAATCGCTTTAGTCGTTGGCCATCGATCCTGTTGATGACTTCGCGCACAAGATGCCCTTGATTATGTCTGCATAACATGTCGACGCTTGGCGTTAACCCTTCCTAAATAAAACAGCATACCCCTGATCGGCCCCATGAATGTCACTAGCAGTGGCGTAATACTGCACGCGGATAAATTCAATCGGCGTAATATGCTTATCGGCTTGTAACGCCGCAAAGTGTGAGCCGAAATGATACTGATCAAACGCGGTGCCATTGACGCCAATCACAAACAGCGCGCCGGTGCGGCTTAGCCGTAAAAGTGTTAGTAGCGCCTCTGGCCCAACATGGCCGTGGGTAAAGGTGCCAGCGCTAACCACAGCGCCGTATTGCTTTTCGGGTAGGTCGACTGGTTGAGTCAAGTCCGCCTCGAAAAGATGTCGATAGACGTTTTTTGTCCGGCTTATGGCTAACATTTCCGGCGAAATATCGACGCCATCAATCGTGAGTTGAGCATTAATCGCTTGGTGTTCCTGCAGGGCTGACGCCACCAAGCCTGTCCCTGACCCAACATCTAATATGGGGTTGTCATCAGGCTTTGAGTGGTGAGCGTAAATGTCCGCAATCTTTTGGGGATACTGATACCCGCGGTGTCGGGCGAATTCAGCGTCATAGGTCTCGGCCCAATGGCGATATAACGCAACGTTATCCTCGGGCGTCTTGAGGGCGTAAGCGTCATCGAGGCTGATTTTATCGTCGTTCTGCATTGGAGTTTGCCCCCTGTTCAGTTAGTGAGAGACGCTAGGGTCGATATAATAGAGCCGCCTCGTGACACACGAATACACAATACTATTCGGCGTTAGTTGCGACGTCGAGGGGGCATGAAAAACGCTTCGTCAGACAAGGTGTTTGGGGCCTGATGATTGTGCCGCGGTAGTTGACCGCGACGTTTAAGGTGATATCTGCCGGCTCAGGCGAATTCAGGTTTGAAAGGTATCAGACGATAGGCATCGCCATCGCAGACAATATGGCCCGCGGTTGCACCGGCAAAATGCGTACCGATGACTAAGGTGGGCGTCTCTGCGCAGTCCGCAAAAACGCGTCTGCGTGTGTCATCTGCTGCATCGCCGTCGAGGTCTGCTGTGCTGCCCCAATCCAGTCGCGCCATTTGGCAGGGGTGATGAACAAAGTCACCGGTGATGAGACCTTGCTCTGACCTCGATTCGATCTGAATGCTGACATGCCCTGGGGTGTGTCCCACTGTTGGTACCAGTGTAACTTCGTCGCAAACGCGGTGATCGGTCTCGACAAGGTCCATCAGTCCTGCGTGAAAGATGGGCGCTACCGAATCGTTAAATACGCGTTGATTAAATTCGGCAATGTCGGTGCGCTTAAAATAGTCATATTCATCTTTGGCAATAAGGTATCGGGCGTTGGGAAATGTCGGCACCCATTTCCCATCGACGAGCATGGTGTTCCAGCCCACGTGATCGACATGGAGATGCGTGCACAGCACGCAATCAACCGAGGCAGGGTCGAAACCTGCGCGCGCGAAGTCAGCCAGAAAGGTGGTTTGCAAGTGATGCCAATTCTTGTAGGGCATGCGCTCTTTCTCATTGCCTACGCAAGTGTCTACGACAATAAGCTGGTCTGTTGTCTCGATGACGAGGGCATGAACACTGAACTTAAGCTCACCCGTTTCGTCCATGAAATCAGGCTTTAACCAGTCGATATCCCTGCATGCCTCGGGGACCGCGTCCGGTAATATCCAAGCTGCGCCACCGCAGCTCTCTAACTCCACAATCTTGGTGATGGTAACGTCGCCGATGCGCCATTTTTGCATTGTCAGTTGAGCCCGAAAAAGTGAATGAAGTCGTCTCTCGCTTTTCACCGCGCTCGGAGACAACTGCAGAAACTGCAGGAATCATGATTGCACACATGATGGCACTCCAGTTGGATATTCTGTTCGCCGCTAATCCATGATGATCCAACTTGCTTTAACGCGCGTTCGCGTTGCCAACTTGCTTGAGAGTAGGGGCGAGTCACTCATCGATGATCTGTTTTAGAGCGCTAGATCATCTCATCAGCCGTGTTTTACACGGACTGATGTATATGAAATGGACACTAACTTTCCTCAAGCATTGGTTCTGTTTGCCAATGAGTTTAGTGTGAAGGTTGTCGTTAGCTGTTGGCACCTCGGTGGTGTCCTTTAAGCCCGTTTCATTGTCAGAGCACTCCGACGAACTATACTGCATGCCACGGTCAAATCAGGCGAGATGAGCAGATGTAATGCGCAGAGACACTCTGAGAACGTTGAAACAGTGTAATGAGGTATGTTCATGCGACTTTGGACCTTTTTAAGGCCATTTCAATACAGTGCTCAAGACTATGTGCTTGAGGTGTCGCTGGCCTTTACCAATACGCAAGCGAGATTGTTTCGACGCAATGTGTTGCTCGCCGAGCAATCTCATTCGTATAGAGAGGGACCTATCGGTTTCGCCTTCAAGTTGTCCCCGGACCTCGACAGCGACTTATCTATTGATTTGTCCGGTGGAGCGTCCCAGAGAGGTCCTCATTCAGTGCATGGGGACACCGCTGAACCTAGTCAGCGGTCTTCAGCCCAGTTAATAGCCGGATTTGATAACGGAGGGAGCTTAGCGATCGCCGTTATCGAGGGTGGTCAGCCGATTTATGAAAGCCATCCCGGACATGACCTGCACGTCGGTCAGCGACCTGCCCCAGAGGTCGCGCCATCAGAAGAGGAACTCGCCGGGGTGAGCGGGCTTAGCGTTGAGCAAATGACCCAGTTGAGTCAGCGCAAATGGCAGCGTAACAAATATTCTATTTATGCGGATATGGCACTCGGTGCGCTTTTTTTTATCGTCGGCAAGGTCACTGAAGATCTAGCGCTTGCCGCTATTATCGGCGCGGGGGCAGGGCTGTTGCTCGTGGTGATGCAGCGGTTTGTCAAAGTCGATCTACTGGGTGGTTTCGCCGTCTTTGGAACGATCATGCTGTTGATTTCGGCGGCTTTTTCACTGGCATTGCAGGACGATTATTGGGTGCAGATGAAGGGCACCGTACTGGGATTGCTGACAGCGAGCATTTTCATGATCGACGGGTTACTGCGTCGCGGCGCTTATTTTGGCGCCCGCATCGAACGCTACATGCCTTTACCACTCAACCATGAGCGGATCGCCATTGGCATGAGCCTCGTTGGCGTGGTTATGGCATTGGCCAATTACTATGTTGCGAATCATTTCACTGAGGATTTTTGGCTGACGTGGACGACCTTTTTAGACTTGCCGTTGAGCATGGCGCTTTTTTATGCCGTTGTTTTTTGGGCGCGCAAGCGAACAGCTGGTTAGCGCCTTTAGCAGCGTTGAATGCTGCTCCGAGGGTGAGATAATGAATCTGAGCCTTGCCGCAGTGGGTACGAGTGGCGTGTGGATAAAGTTCCCAAATGTCGCCTAAAAGCGTTATCGTTACTCACTGCTAGCGGTATTTTGAACACCCGCTTTATGCAATTTAGCGAAACAAATGAGAGAAGCGCATGTCAATTCAGGAATTTGTGGCACCCCATTCATTATCCGAGGCGAAGAGCTTGTTGGCGGATGGTGCAATGGCGTCGGTATTGGCCGGCGGGACCGACTTATTGGTGGGTGTCCGTTTGGGGACTCGCAGCCCAGAGAGGGTAGTCGACCTTAAAAAAATTCCCGAGCTCACAGCGATTAGCGTCGATGCCGAAGCGTTGCACATCGGTGCTGCAGCGTCTGCTTTTTCGATTCTGCATGACAGTGATGTACCTTCGTTTTTTCCTGGCTTCGCTGAGGCGCTCGACTTAATCGGTTCAACGCAAATTCAAGGCCGCTGTTCTGCAGGTGGCAATCTCTGCAACGCGTCACCGGCAGCCGACAGCATTCCCGCTTTGATTGCCAACGGAGCGCAGTGCGTGATTACCGGCCCTGCAGGTGATCATCAGATGCCGGTAGAGGATTTTGTCTTAGGACCGAGCAAAAATGCCCTAAAAGAGGGTGAGCTGCTGGTCGCACTAATATTGCCGCGTCCATCATCACAGACTGCTGACGCTTATTTACGCCTGACGCCGCGGACTGAGATGGATATTGCGGTGGCGGGGGTGGGCGTTTCGCTAACGCTTGATGGCGAGGGTACCTGCACCGCGGCACGCGTCTCGATCGGTGCAGTGGCACCCACCGCTTTGCTGGTGGAAGCAGCGGGTGCGGCGTTAATCGGAACGCAATTGGAGGCGACTGCAATTGAAGCAGCCGTTGCGGCGGCAAGAGAGGCGGCGTGCCCTATTTCAGATAAGCGCGGCACCGCTGAATACCGCACACATGTTGTGGGGGTATTGGTGGCGCGGGCGATTGCGCAAGCGCAGGCACGCATTGCGGAGGCATCATCATGAACA
>Ga0257110_1000534_pt1 | contig 18262 bp, 12 predicted proteins | sample LP_taG_7_FD_190184 | JGI IMG/M metagenome (GOLD analysis project Ga0257110, IMG submission 190184) | Marine microbial communities from Northeast Subartic Pacific Ocean, Canada - LP_J_2015_P26_10m | ecosystem: Environmental > Aquatic > Marine > Oceanic | place: Canada: Northeast Subartic Pacific...
ACTGAATATTTGTTTTTAGATATGCGGTGAATGATTTTGTTAGATTCATGAATTGTGCCAAACGCATGGATAGACAACAATAGACTAAGTAGAAACTAATAATTAAACAGCACTTTTCTTCCGATGAGCACCCTCAACGGTTGAGTTTTTTTCACGTTTTTTTTCATCGATACCTAAAACGACATATTTATTCTGTGATAAGGCGTGGAACAACATTGATGGTTTGAAGTTCCTGTGACAATAATTTGTATGCATAAGGAATATCTACTTTGGCAAAGTCCGTTTTATTCCCACAAGTATTACACAAATGAATCGAGAAGTCGTTTTTGTCATACACCTTGTTTTTATTGCCATTATTATATGATGCAATAAGACCACATTTTCTACAAACATATACACTATATTTATCGGAGACATCGTATAACCGCTCCTTACAAAATGAGGACATTCCGTGCGCTATCATACAATCACGTTCCATTTCTCCAATACGGAACCCACCGTCTCTACTACGACCTTCAGCAGGTTGTCGTGTAAGATTCACCATAGGCCCAATCGAACGACTATGTTGTTTATCATTCACCATATGTTTCAATCGTTGATAGAATACTGGACCAAAGAATATATTTGTCTGTAGCTGTTCGCCAGTAAGACCGTTATATAATACTTCGTTACCATATGACTCATACCCGAGGTTTTGTAGTTCCTTGGCAATATCTTTCACGTGTAAATCTCCAAAACTGGTTCCATCTCCAAACATACCCAACTCCAACAATACCTTACCTAAAAGCGTTTCTTTCAGTTGTGCGATAGTCATTCTGGAAGGAATGGCGTGTGGATTGATGATAATATCTGGTCGTAGACCATCCTTTGTGAATGGCATATCACATTCAGGTATGATATTTCCCAGGGTGCCTTTTTGTCCGTGGCGCGATGAAAATTTGTCTCCCATCACGGGTTTCCTAAAAACTCTCACACGGACTTTCGCGAAATTATATCCGTCTCCATTCCGTCCAGTATAATTTTTATCGATATATGTTTCTTCGTTCGTTCTGAAAGTCTTGCTCTGGTCTTCATATTTGATAATCTTTGTTGGGTCGTTGCGGTTTTCCTTTATGGGGATTATTTTGGCGATGATGACGTCGCGATTTTCTATTCGACTATTTTCATTTATGAACCCGTTGCTATTGAGTTTATCATAATTCCCGAATTTGATTCCGCGTGTTTTTGCCTTATCGGGTTTACACCGGATAATTTCATCGCGAATGATATTTTTATCTTCGTCTTTTTCAGTATGATAAACAGTAGCTGCGAAAAGCCCGCGGTCGATAGAACCCTTGTTCACCAATACACTATCTTCTTGATTATATCCGGTATGTGTCATAATGGCGACGTGGACTTGCATACCCGATGGAATTGAATTCAAGTGTATGAAGTTCATCAGTCGAGTGTCTACTAAAGGTCGTGTAGGATAATTCAGGATATACGCGGTTTTGTCCATTCGTTGGTCGAAGTTGGTCGCAAATACGCCCATAGCTTGCTTGGCCATCGCGGATTGGTATGTATTTCTGGGTGCTTGATTATGCTCGGGGAAAGGAATACACGACGCTAAAACACCGAAAATAGTGCTTGGATGAATCTCGCAATGAGTATACTTGAATTGTAGCTGAGAATCGTGTAAATACGATTCTTTGGCCTTCATCGCGATCATAGAATAATTCTGTTCTTCGGGGTCAATATATTCTATAATCGAATCCTCCAATTTACAACTTGTGAGCAGATCATTCCAAGTAATCTCCTTGGATTCTAATTGCGCGATGATTTCTTGTGTGAGCAATACACGGTTGTCTTTTACACGCAATAATGGTCTAGTCAATCTGCCTGCGTCATTACAGATTCTAATTTCCATATTTTTGATATCAAACACAACCGATGTATAAATATTGATAATCCCCGAATACTTTTTGTTCTTCATTTCATTATACAACTCCATCGGTTCTTTTGCGACTCCAACCCAAGAACCGTTGATAAACACTTTTACTCGTTTGTATAGAGACTGTATATTTTGTGTTTCAACACAGTGTTCTAATGTTTCGATGTATGGTTGGATGTACTCGTATAGAGACGAGCTATTTGTATGAATTGTCAGATGAGCCATATAGCTAATATTTTTGACAATACCAATGGACTGTCCTTCTGGAGTTTCCGCGGGACACAAAAATCCCCAACTGGTATTGTGTAGTTTTCTTGGTGATACCAACTCACCGCTTTTTTCCAATGGGGTGTTTATTCTTCTCGCGTGAGATAGACTGGCTAAGTATGTCAATCGACTTAGAACTTGTGCGACACCAACCTTTGAACTATTAGATTGTTTGATACTGAAGTCACCGGTCGCGAGTGCTCTATTGATTCCATTTTCAATGGTGGTCGTTTTCATAATTTTATATATATTTGTCATATTTACAATATTTTCATAGTCTTCTGTAGACTGCCACGAACCGTTGGTCACAAGTTTGGAGATCATCTTCCCCGTTTCTTTCACCAATTTATTGAAATAATTTCGGAACAGGTTATTCAGCAATGTTCCACAGGATTCGATACGCTTATTCAAATATGAATCGCGGTCATCTCTAGGTGAATGATTCAATGATGCCTTCATTAATCTTGTTGCCATATGCCCAATGAGAAACATCTTTTGTGTCAATGTCCTGCAATGTGGAAACAAGTCGTTATTTATAACTTCTACCGCAAATTCACGTTTCTTCTTTGCGCCGGTTTCCTTGTCCATATTGATTGGCATATATGCGACACTTGATGTAATGTGTCGAAGTGAGTCTTCTTGTGTTGGATATTTATTGGCATCGATGATAGAGGCTTGTAAGAAATTCAAGAGTTCGTTATTCGCACTATCCTCAATGTTTAGCAGTATATAAGAGGTGATTTCTTTGTCGTTCAAAACGCCGAGAGCACGGAATAGGACAAACAATTCGATGGGTTGCTTGATGCGCGGTACAGATATATAAATTCCGTGTCCAAATCCATTATTTTTAGACGAGATCATCATTTCAACTTGTTTTGGAGAAATACACTTAAAATCTGGAACGGATTTGAATTCCGCGTAATGTTTCCATTTGGTTGTATTTTTCCCGTCGAAACAATAAACGCGATTCTCCGCGGCACGTTCTTGTCCCAACACGGTTTTTTCGGAGCCTTTAATAATGAAATAACCGCCACAATCCATTCTACATTCGCCAGTATGTAGAGAGTGAATATGGTTGTTTTGTTTTAGGACGCACACCGATGATTTCACCATAATTGGCAACTTACCAATATTAATTTTAGGTAGAAATTTCTCGAATGTTTTTGGCTGGTCCATATTTTCTGTGTTCCTGACAATGTATTTTACACGAATATCGACAGTCATAGCAGAAGCATATGTGAAATTTCGTATTTTAGCCTCTTGTGGCAACATTAGTTTTGTCGCTCCATTATTTTCGTGGATTTGGGGAGGATACATTTTGAAATTTTCGAAGTACACGTATACCGCTAAAGTGTATTTATTATGTTCTGGCACATAGTCATTTTCAGAGCAGATTTCAACTGGATTAAACATCTGGATTGTTTGTTGGATTTGGTAGTTGACAAAATGATTATATGATTCTATTTGATGTCTCACTAAGCGTTCGAGGTGTTGTCCATCGAAATAGGATTCAATCAGTTTGAATGGTTCTTCCAAATATTTACCCAGATGGTCTAGCAAATAGGATTCATCAAATAGAGGATTCTTTTCGTATTCTTTAGACATATTGAAATGAGACTTATGTGCCATACTAAATCTAAATGAATAATGTAATCAATTTTTTATATTCTTTCCGATTAATTGTGATAAAATGTTCTTATTAAAATCTTATTACAGAGTAAAAAGTAAAATAAAATGAGTGAAAAACGGACCATTCAGATAAACCCCGAATCGTTTAAAGTTTCGAAACAGAAGACCACACGAAAAAATCGAGATGCGTCCTCTAAAATTCAACTGAAATCAAGTAAGAGAGAAGATAAAAAACAAAATCAGAAATCGATCCGCCGGAACATTATCAAGATGATTCGCGAAAAACAACAAGACGAATACAGGAAGATGTTTGATGATAAAAAGAGTAGCGAGTCTTCGAATAAATCCAGCAATCCTGCGACAGATGATTTTTCCAAAGACTTTGAAGATTCTTATAAATTTCTGTCTGAATTAGCGGAGAAAGAAAATAGCGAGGTGAATAGCAATTTATCGAAGAGTTTCAAGAAATATCCCGATATGACTCCAACAGAATCACTATTATTACATCCGTCTATGAGAATAGAAACCAACGAAAATGTTGCGCTGGATATTCCGGATGAACTGAAAATGCCTGCGCACAATATTCCTTTTCATTACAAACCGCAGACCCCACAATATGGGTGTTTGAAAAATGGAAATCTACCTACATTCAGAACTTGGAAAAATCAGACACAAAAAATATATCCTAAACTTGGTCCTACACCTCATCCTGCCCATACGCCTCACCCTTCTCATCCTCTTCCGCAAAGACCCATTGAACTTTCTCCTGTAGGACCGGTATTTAACAAGCCGTGTATTGTATCAAACCCTACGGAGAATCAGTCCACTGCAAGTCCAGTGTTGGAAGTATCACAAATTCAGTTGAAACCACCCGCACAGAAATCTTCTTGGGAAGAAGCGTTGGAAGTCCAAAACAAGATTAAACGTATGAAGAATAAAATGATTGCCGAGAAAAAGGCGACATTTTCGAGTATGATGAAGCCTAATAAGAAACAGATTCGAAATAGAAAGCAGCGAAAAATATATAGGAGAACGTATAAAGTAGGCAAGTCGACAGTATTACCCAAAGTAGGTGTGTTGGTATCCAATCATACAATTCGAAGTCGTATCAAGAACCAAACGAACGAGTTGTCGAAAGTTCCCATCAAAGATGTTCGTCGGTTTTTGATCAAAAAAGGATTCATCAAGGTAGGAACGGTGGCGCCACCAGATGTTTTGCGGAAAATGTTTGAAAGTGTTTCGACGGTTTGTGGAGAAGTAAAGAATCACAATTCTGAGAATATGCTGTATAATTTTTTGAATGATAAGGAGTAAATACGCAAAGGCACATTTTACCGAGGCATTTTTTTTATAATAAAAAATTGACTTAAAGATTTGCCTTTACAATATGCATATATTAGATGACACAAATGACAGTTCTACAAGATGAAATCAAACGTTATTGCACAAGAAACCCTGGAATATATAAAAAGGTACTGATAAAAATTCTAGACACAATGTTAAATAAGTGTAAATATATCAATGGAGAAAGTTTAGAACGACATAACTGGGGTAAATCACCTATAAAATTACATTTTATACCAAATATAGAATCACCGGATTTTGAAAAACTGTTGTTAGCAGCTCTTGATATGCCTGAAAACGAAAAATCAATAGTAGAATTATTATGGGGAGACATACAGCTTGGGAAAAGAGTTCATGCGTGTATAATTATGTGGATTTCGGTTCATGTATTAAGAAGACCAGTTTTATATGTTTTCAGAAATTTAAAAATAGACCAAAAACAATTACACGATGATATAGTCGGAACAGAAAATTACAATTTTAATATTCAGTTCATAAAAACCGTGTTTCAAGAATTTAATAATGAACTACAAGATTTCTTTGAGGAAAATAATGTTGATTATTGGAAAGATTTTAAACTTCCAGAACTCCAAGATATAAATAGCAATGATGTTATTAATAAATTAAACAATAAAGAAGCGATCAATTCAAATGACATATTTTGTTGTTTAATGAATCACTCTCAATTGGAAAAAATAAATTCTAAATTTAACGAGTATATTTCTTACAATAAAGAACTTGTTAATATAACTGTATTAGTTGACGAAAGTGATTTATCAGCACCTACATCTTCAAATGATATGAGAAACAAAAATGATAAAAAAGATACTACATTATGCGAAATTTTACTTGCTAAAATATATAAAAAGGTCAGATATGCTTTACATATTACAGGCACAGCACACTCATTACTATATAACGTTACCACGCGATTAAATGATAATACTGATATACAAATTAAGATTTCAAAGGTTCATAAAATGAAAAGGACACATGATTACTTTGGACTATTTAATGGACGTATACATTTTAACACGGATGTTGTTAAGCAGTGGTGGGATAATAATAAATATGATATTATTGAGGATTATAATGTTAACATTAAAAATATAATAGAAACAATTATAAAAAGACCTGCTATATATAATTCATTTTTGATAAGCGAAGAAAAAATAAGAGAGAAACAATTCTATTTAGTAGATAAAATAATGAAGGATTTTCCAAGTGTGTTTATTATAATATTTCACGGAAATTGTTTAAGATTATATTTATCAAAAGATTATGAGCAAGAAATCAAGCGTTTATGTCATGAGGATTCAGACCAATCATCAACAAGTCAACGATTATGGCAATATGGTGGTGTATATGGTTCGTCAGTAGATATGGAAAAATCTGAAAGACTACCTAATAATTATTGTTATTTCAATATCAATACAAAAATGTTAAGTATCAAACTTGTATACAAATTGTTAAGACTTTTACTCGAAAAAAGTGATGTACCTATTATTAATAAAACAATTATAACAATAACCGGTAAATATGGAGAAAGGGGGTATTCTTTTACAAGTGATGATTATGATGATATGATGTTACATTTAACGGACCAGTACTTTGTATATCATTCATCGTTTAACTGTACGAATGCTTCTCAATCTCTAAGACTTCAAGGAAAATATAATGATGTTGAATTAAAAAATGGAACCATGAAACTTACTTTGTGGACTACACCATTGTTTAAGGATATTATGTTGAACTTTTATGTAAAATTCATAAAACGCATAGAGAAATTTATTATGAGCTGTGAGTCTTGGGAAGAAATCAAAGATAAATTAGAAGCTATAATAGATACTACTGGTGATATGAAGTTTGGTAAGTATATGAAATATATTGATGTGTCAAAGAAAAGGAAAAACTTAAACCCAGAAAAACTGTACAACATCAAAACTGGTGGTTATACACTTCTCCCTATTGATGAAATGAATGAAACTGAAATAAGCGAATGGTGTAAAGAAAGAAACTTACCAGAGTATATTTGTATCAATGAAATAGACGATTTAACTATTGACAAATTTACTGAAAAATATGGTAATTGGGAATACAAGTTAGAAGAAAAGACCGAATATTTTGATTCTGAAAAAGAGTATTTAAATTATATTGACCAAGAAAAACTATCTAATTCAAAATATGAAAATAATAAGGTTGGATTATTTTACAATACGTCTGTTTACAAAGATAAAAAAATTTATCAAAATAAGTTACTAGATGATGAACTCGGAAATCTAAAGAAGGGTAGTAATTTAGGGATATCATATTCTGGAAATGGAGAGAAAATAAATAATATTAAAACGAGATTATATATTGGTTACGATGATATTACAAACCCGGAAGGAATTAAATTTCATTTAAGAATATGTAAGGTTCTAAATAAAACGAAGTTATTACCGAAACAAACAAATGATTATATTAAAAAAACTCCGTATATTGTTGATGGTGATAAAGTTAAATATTCAGTTATTAAAGAAGAATACAAACAACAAAATACACACGGATATACAAATGGAGATGAAGTTGATTTTATAGAACACGACAATCCATTTCCAGAAACATATTATTGGAAAACTCCTGATGGTTGGTTATATCTATATGATAGAAAGAAAACTCAAATTTATTCATTAGAGATAGTAACTCCTTTAGCTGCTACAGATGTTATAAACCCAAATATTTCAACCGACCAATTAATTAATAATGATATATTGCTATTCGCAAATACATGTTTTAAAAAAGCAGAGAAAACAAACTTACGATTTGGATTGAAAGATGTATTCATTATATATGAAATGTGGTGTAAAACCAACGGAAAAACAATTTTGAAAACACAGAAAAAATTCAAGGAGGAGTTGGAAAAAATAGGTTATAAAGAAGAAAAAAGCAAGGGGGTAGATGTAAATAATAAACCAGGCAAAAGAGGTTTCAATATCATGGTTTCACTATAATTAAACTTTAATTTAACTTAAAAGTAAGTCAGAGATATTAGTAATATGAAGGATTATATTATTAATTGTTTTATTTTAAACGATAAAAACACACTAATAGATATATATACCTATATAAACTTTCGTTATAATGTGTCAGTTGAAATAAATGATATAAAAATAGAGTTGATTCAATTAATTAAAAATAATATTATGTTTTTAACTAACAACAATTATATATTATCGAAAGAGGGCAATATAATATTAGACGACCATAAGTATTATTATTCAAAAATTATATTGAAGTTTTGTGAAAAATATAATAAAACCCATAAAAGATATGAATTGAAAGAAACCAGACAAGAACAGCAATTATTGAGAAATTTTTTAATAGATAATAAACAGCATATATGTATTATTTGTGAAAAAAAGTTACCATTGTGTTTATTAGAAACTGCACATCTAAAGCCAAGATGTATATTAAATAATGAAGAAAAAAATGATACAAATGTAGTGGAATTTATGTGCAGGTATTGCCATAATTTATATGATAACGGGTTTTTATCCATTTATAAGGGACTGTTACACGTTTCAAAATTGTTGATTCAATATGATTTACATTATAACAAAGATAAAGTAATACCTTATTACAATTTACACAATAAAAAATATTTTATTTTTCATCATAGTTACATATATAAAAAGGGTATCTGAAATAAGATATTGTTACAAATTCACCCTTATCGAATCAATGAAAACCATATAAATATTTACTACCATAAAATCTAAATGGACGTCTTTTATATTTTACAAGCATCTCTGATGACAAAATATATGAGCGAGCCAACAAACCCTTATATAATAATCTTTTTTTTAATTTACGCGGTATACAAGGCCACGCCATCTTACATAATAGCACATATAAACGACACAATAGAGTACTATTTGACGAGTGACTACAATACATCGTCAATTGTGATTCCTTTTCACTTGAAGGTATATTCTGGGTATAATCAAAAATCAATGGTAAAAACTCTGTATAGTGAGCGTTTCCACGCGATTAATCATCATTTGAAAAAGTATCATATTGACAAAATAAGTGCAATGACGGAAATAATAAATTTCGAGAACGGACTGTATCTGGATATAAATAAATCGGGTTTCATTTTGATTCCGAAGGATAGTCAAGTGATTCAAGTCGATAAGGATCAAGACATCAGTATAGAAGTAATTTACGATTCGGTTTCGGAAGAGAAGGACGACAAAGAAAAAACCAAATCGCTGTATACATCGAAAAAGTATGTCTACCGAATCTTCAAAAAGGGGATAAATCAAGCATCGGTGATCAATGATTTTGTTGCACGATTAGAAAAAGAATATCAAAACGATACAAGCAAATACGAGCAAATTGTATTCGAATATAAGAAATCCTACAACGACGACGAAGATTGTACATCGATTTCATTCAGTGAGACGCCGTTTCATACCAACAAATCATTCGACAATATTTTTTTCGAAGCCAAAACCGAATTTGTCGAGTTTTTGAAACCCTTCATAAAATCCACACGGAAAACCTTGGATATGACAAAATACGAACAATATGGAATACCATTCAAAGGTATTTGTATGTTACACGGACCTCCTGGATGCGGAAAGTCGTCGCTAATAAAATCCACCATAAAACACACTGGGCGTCATTGTGTATTGGTACCGTGGTCGAAACTGAAGACTTGTAGTGAATTTGTCGCGCTTTTCCGACCTTTGAAAATCGGCAACCGAGTATATGAACAGAGTGAATTGGTGATAGTATTCGAGGATTTCGATGCGAATAATAGCGAGATACTAAAAACGCGAGAGAATTTGAAAACGGCGACAAAAAAAAATGCGAAACCGATTATAGAATTCAGCGAGGAGAAACTTAAGAAGATATGTGAGGATAATTTCTTGGTACCGATGGCTTCTGCTGCGAATTCTGACGATTTGAATCTGGAATACATACTGAATGTCTTGGAGGGGATTGTCGAGTTGCACGACAGTTTGGTGTTTTTCACGACAAACGATTTGGAAGCAATAGACCCGGCACTAAAACGTGTGGGTCGAATGGATAAGACGATAAAAATGGATTATATAACGAAGTCAGTGTTGGAAGAAATGTTGTGTTACTATTACAATATGAAATCATTGCAAAAATATAATAAAAAGATTGTCAGCATTGTGAAAAGCAACACGTGTTACGCGAATATCGTACACAGTATATCAAAGTCAGAAACTATCGACGACTTTTTCAAGGTGGTATAAGAAGCAACGAACACAAACATTTTTATCAAACAATATAAATGTTTTTTCACTATTTATATAGTTTAATAGAATGCCACCTAAATTGTCGACGTACAACGTCCACCAACAATATTTCGATTTGTTTGAAGAATATCAAACAAAGTATGGTATAAAAACGATTATATTGATGCAGTGCGGGGCCTTTTTCGAAATATATGGAATCAAGGTTTCCGATAACGATTACAAGTATTCTAATATAGAAGAATGTTCGAGATTGACGAATTTAAACATCGCCAACAAACATATTACTATGTTAGATGGAACGGTTGTGATGTGTGGCTTTCGCGAATATAGTCTGGACAAATATGTTGAACGGTTTGTATCTTTTGGATATACGGTTGTTGTATATATACAAACATCGACTTTAGCATCTCAACCGAGAACCCATCACGCAACACATTCGCCCGGAACATACATTTCATATGAGTCCACAAACACTACGGTATTATCAAACAATATAATGTGCTTGTGGTTGGAGAAATATAGTAATCTACGACAAAATACGGAAATGATTGTGTGTGGTATGGCGTGTTGCCATATGTTTACAGGGAAAACATCTATATATGAATATGAAACGGAATTTTTGATGACTCCAACGTCTTTCGACGAATTAGAACGGTATATATCCATGATATGCCCGAATGAAATACTTGTCGCGTCAAGGTTCTCGGAATCTCAAACAAAAACCATTTTACAATATAGTGGATTGAGAACCCAAAATATTCATTTGTATGACTTGAACGACACAACAAACGCTATGGTCGAGAATAGTCAAAAACAGAATTTCATACAGCAAATATTATCGAATGTCTATGGCGAAGAAGCGTATAGTTTATGTGGAGAATTCCGGGACTTCGGTATGAGCACACAGGCACTTTCATTTTTGATAAATTATATTCGAGAACATAATCCAGATTTGGTAAGAAAGATAAACATCCCAGAATTCACACAAGTATCCACCCGAATGATATTGGCGAACCATACTCTCAAACAGCTCAATATAATCGACGATTCGAACGAAGATAGTAAACAATATGGACACTTGTCGTCGGTGGCGAATTTCCTGAATAGATGTTTGACATCTATGGGGAAACGGTGTTATAAAAACCAAATTACAAACCCGGTGTTTGATGAATCTTGGTTAAATACGCAATACGATATGATAGAAGTGGTCAATGATATCGACGAAGAAAGATTTGAGTATATTCGAAAACAACTGTTTCAGATCCACGATTTGGAAAAAATGGGGAGACAAATTGTGATGAAGAAAATATATCCGAATGCGTTTTATCTACTTTGTAAAAGTATAGAATCTGTAAGAAAAATTTATTTGAATATTGAGAACCAGGATTTAATAAATCATTTAATGGAGAACCAAGAGCAAAGGACCTCTACAGAGGAATGTTGTAACAACATTCTCGAATTTATTAATGCGCATCTCGAAATAGACAAATGCTCGTCTCTGAATAAATTATCAGGGTTTGATTTCAACTTTATTAAACCGGGAATATTCAGTGTGTTGGATAACGTCTTTAAAGATTATCAAGACAATTTGAAGGTATTCCACGATGTGCACCTTTTCCTAAATAATCTAATGAAAAAGGTAGAAAAAAAGAACATCGAATATGTGAATATCCACGAAACAGAAAGGTCGGGAGCTTTTCTCCAAATCACCAAAAAGCGTGGAGAAGTCCTGAAGGGTTTGTTGAAAAACTGCGCGCAAGATGATAAAATCGTTTTTTCAGAATCGTTTGTCATTCCATACAAGGATATTCGCATGGTGAAAGCTTCTGCATCAAAAGAAACCATCGAATTTCCTCAATTGGTAAGAGTTCAAAATAAAGTCGCAGAACTCAAAGAGAGGGTTTCTGTAGAAATTTCACGGGCGTTCTCGGAGTTTCTTACTATGTTTGAGGACAAATGCTTTCCGTATTTCTACAATGTTACGCGGTATATAACTGATTTGGATGTATTACAAAGTAAATCGTATATATCGCGAAAGTATAGTTATCATAAGCCTGTGATCGATAGTGCTCGTGACAAATCATATTTTGATATTGATGGGTTGCGACACGTTCTAATAGAACATATCCAACAAAATGAAACATATGTAACAAATAACGTGTCTATGGGAAATGACCACGAGCTCGGAATGCTTTTATTTGGAACCAACGCAGTGGGTAAAACGAGTTTTATTCGTGCGTTAGGAATAACAATCATTTTGGCTCAAAGTGGAAATTTCGTTCCTTGTTCGCATATGACATACAAACCGTACACTGCTATTTTCTCTCGGATCATAGGGAATGATAATTTGTTTCGCGGGTTGTCGACTTTTGCTGTGGAAATGTCTGAACTGCGTATTATTTTGAAAATGGCAAACGAATCCAGTTTGATTTTGGGAGATGAATTGTGTAGTGGAACCGAAACCGAATCTGCTTTGAGTATTTTTACGACGGGAATCCAACACTTGGATAAATCGGGTGCTACCTATTTATTTGCCACACATTTCCACGAAATAGTCGGTTATGATGAAATTAAGTTGTTGGAGAAATCAAAGAAAATGGTTCTTAAACATATGGCTGTTCATTATGACAATGAACTGAATTGTTTGGTGTATGATCGAAAACTGAAGGATGGTTCAGGAGACCGAATCTATGGTTTGGAAGTGTGTAAATCTCTGTATTTAGAGAAACAGTTTTTGGAAGATGCATTTAAAATCCGTTTGAAATACTTTCCGAACTGTGGTGGTGAATTGGAACAGAAATCATCGACATATAATTCGAGAAAAGTTCGTGGGAATTGTGAAATATGTAGGGAAACTTTAGGCGAAGAAATCCATCATTTAGAACCTCAAAAAATAGCATCGAAAAATGGAATCATAAAAACGGAAAATGGGGAGTTTCATAAAAATCATTTAGCGAACTTGATTAGTGTGTGTGAAAAATGTCATAATCAAATTCATAAAAACAATAACATACTAAAAAAAAAGAAAACAACAAAAGGATATAAAATATTAGAGGATATGTAATATATAAAAAACAAAATTCTGCAATTTTTATAATTAAAAAATTGATTCATTTTTTTCCGAACAGTGAATAAGCATATACAAAGTATATCCACCGATAAGGAGTAATGTGGTAAAACTAATCTTCGGGAATGGAAGGATATATATGATATCCTACAATCCTAAGCGGAGGTGAATAGACACCCGTGGTGGTGCTTAGGAGTTCAAATAGATATGGTGTATTTACAGGCTACGTCCTGTTAAATATGATTGTTCATACTATTTTGTGACTTGGGTGAAGATAGTAATAGGGTAACATTCAGATACCTATGAAATCGAGTCAAAGACAGTAAAACTCGCCCTGAATAGCGCTTAAAAATCCTAGCGTAATAAGTTCATTCTTATTGGATTAGTGGATTATAGACTGAGGACTTAAGTGTCAGGTTAATATGAAACTATATCTTGGGAACAATATAAAAATACCTGACACCAAAACGATTATGTGTATAAACTAACTCCAAATTTAAAATATAAATGGCAATGGAAGGATATATATGATATCCTACAATCCTAAGCGGAGGTGAATTGACACCCGTGGTGGTGCTTAGGAGTTCAAATAGTATGGTGTATTTAAAAGCCGATTAAATACACATACACATACTATTTTGTGACATGGGGAAGATAGTAATAGGGTAACATTCAGAGACCTATGAATTCGAGTCAAAGATAGCAAAATTCACCCCTGAATAGCGCTTAAAAATCCTAGCGTAATAACCCTCTTGTAGGGTTATTTGGAAACACTATAAAGTTTTGTAAGTCCACTTAACTGGGGAACAGAATAAAAGTGAATCCTGGGCCCTTTATTCATACTGAAATGGACGAGAACTTATGAGAAGAGCTCATACAAAGGATTGAGGTGAATTTCATCCGGCGTAGTAGGAGCGAACCATATGATTCAACAACGATAAAATTGTTCGTTCGAAGGGTGATAACGTATGACAACTTCTTGTTTGGTTGAGTAAAACAAGACACACTACGGCGTTAAAAACGATGAAAGTCGTATAAATAGGTTGTAGTTGATGAGTGTTCACCCACTTTGACACTAACAATCTTGTTGGATGGGGAAACCCGAAGACCGTTTGTATTGTGTAATAATACATCTCTTATATGTGCTGAGTGATGTGTAGTGTGTTGTGAGATTAGGCCCCTCGCAAACATCATTATACGACACTCTTTATGTATGGAGTTATAATGCGTTTTTTTATCCATTTATACATATATTCATATTTGTAAATATACAAAAAACCAAAAATGATGAATCCAGCGGAAATTTTTCGTAGTATAAAAAAATTGATGTATTTTTTTATATTCATATGGGACATTATAATAATAATGGAAAACCAACAACTACCAACAACTGTAATGTCTGATAAGACCGCGCGTGATAATTCCAAGAGGAACCAAAATCGTCGAGATAAAAGACGATTTGTCCGTAGACCGACGGATGAACCACTGAAAGATTTTAGTGATAGTGTTATCACATTCCTGAAATCTCGTGAGTATGTCAGAGTGAGAGAATGTGCCAAGTGTTTGGCATTCGATACAACTGAAAAACCTACGTGGGACAAGCTCGATACAATTATGTTGAAAGCGGTCCTGTCCTTATTATCTCAGAAATATAAAAAGAATCTTATTAGACCATTAGGTAAGTATAATAGACGGATGTTGTGTTTTGCCATAGACTCTTTGTGGGTGAATAAACAAGACGACGCAACCGTTTGTATGGTTTGTTATGAAAATGTTCTTACAGAAACACCTACAATAACTTTATTGTGCAACCATAAACTGTGTACACAATGTTTCTTGAAGTGTTGTATGCACCAGGGGAACCAAGTGTTAGAGTCGTGCCCAATGTGCCGGGCTGATGTGCGAATAACAAATTAGGATAGGTATATTTAGCTAGGGAAAAATAGTATAAGACTTCATTTTTTCTTCTGATTGCTGGTTGACGTCATCTAAATCGCGCAATGAAGACACATATGCTGGATTTTCCGTGAGTTTTTTATGTTTTGATTGGATGAAAAGAGGATTTGAAGTGGCGGGGGAAACATCGATTGGCGCAGAGTCTTTCTCCGGTTCCTGTGAATGAGAGTAATAACTTAATTTTGTCGACTCTTCATAATCGGGAACATAGGAAGATGGCCCGTAGGGATATTCCGATGGGTCGTAATAGAGGGTAGTGTTTGAAATATCCGCGTAATAAACCTTTTCAAGTTTCCCTTGGTAGTTTCTATGCCATATGGAATTCTTGGTTCTGTGCTCGGGTTTGTCGAAATCCCCGTGAAATGTTGCGTCAATATTATCGGAGAGAAATTCCGGGGGCGGCAATGATGGTTGTGGAGTTGGGGTAGATAAATCATTTAATGTTTGAATTTTTTCCACCATATTTTCGGCATTCACAAAATACCCCGGTAAAAGTAATACTTTCCCGTTTTGTTTAACATTGTTTATATCGAAATAAGTGATTTCCAAACAAGACTCATACTTTTCATCGTCGGGTTGACAAAACTCTTGTACACCTTCAACAGTTTGTTGATCGGTTTGAAACATTTCTTGAGAATTGTATGCGTAGTTTATGGATAATATAATGATGCCCAGTAATAGTAAAGAAATTCCGTGCGTAAAATATTTCATAAGAGTCTTTATTGATATACATTTAGAAATATTATTCAAAACAAAAAATTGATTTAAAAAATATATACAAATGTATATTATATAAGCAGATATATAAAATGATTATTCCTGTTAGATGTGTCACCTGTGGAAATGTGCTGGCAAACAAATACAGATATTATCAAGAAAAGGTTAGACAGAGAAAAATAGCCAAGGGAGAGAAACTGGATAATGTTGTTTATTTCACATCAACCAACACTGAAAAAACCGCTGAAGGTGAAACTTTAGATGAATTGAGATTAACCAGTGTGTGTTGTAGAAGGCATATGCTAACACACGTAGATATCGAATAGAAACACAAATTGTATGACCCAACAATAATATAAACATATAAACGATATATATTTATAATAATAACCCCAGATGACAATCGTGTATTCTATACCAAATGTTATTACAAAAGAAGCCAACACCATTATATTTTTTTATTCTACTTGGATATTTCTCCATTATCTATCGTCGCACGTTTATACATATATTTGCACCCCTTCAACAATTGTAGGATTTCTGTATAGTCCATTTATGGTAGCAACACCACATTGTCAGGCTATACGATGGGTATTACAAGAAAGCTCCAATGTAATTAATACCATGTGGATTACTATGGGAACCTACTTAACATCGAAAGTCCTTTTGACTTCCCACTAAAAAATATAAATATATTATATAAAATGGTGAAAGGTTCTCGAAAAACGAAATGTGCGAAATGTGTTAAATGCGGAATATGCAAAGGATGTGATAAGTGCAAGGCGTGTAGTAAAAGAAAGAATTGTCATAATAAATGCAAATGTAAACGAAGAACATACAGAAGCAAAAAAATTAAGGGTGGATGCGGCGGATGTATGATGGAACAACAGGGTGGTAAGTCCAAACGACGATTCACACAAAAGAAAATGGGCGGTTCGGACTTTGGTCCTGCCAGTTATACCAGTAGCCACGATTCATATACGTATCCCATAAATACACATCAGGTTGACCCATTGCATATGCAAATCTCAAGTAGAAACTTACCCAATATGACTGGTGGAAGTATAAGACGGCGTATTAAGAAAGGCGGTTATTCTTTGGATAGACAATTTAGTAACCCCGTCACGAGTTTTATGACTAGTGCTGGTGCGGTCAATGCCGCGGATACGTATTCTATGAAGAATCACGCGGATCCTCATTCATATAGTCAACCCGCATTAGATACCAAAGTCGCTTTAGCTTAATTTGTTGGATGAAATACTAAAACACGATTATCGATTCACTCATCATAAAACAATTGAATCACTTCAACTGTTTTATTTGTGATATTCTGTGGGTCTATCCAGTAATTTATATGCTCTTCTAATACATTCAACCTTTGGTTCCATTCATCCTTTTTTGATTTCTTCACAACGCATATTCCATTCTCGTTTTTACCCCAGCACGAAGTTATTGTTATTCCATTTTTTTCGTATTTATCTGGATTAAAACGGATAAATATTATAGGTCTATGTCCCATATCTTGAGATAATTGCATTAACCGTTTATTTTCACAACTACAATCATAATTATTGTGCTGGTCTTCGTCCACTTCAACGATTAGAATCTGATATCCTAAATCCAATATCAAATCTGGTCTTCGCTTCGAACAACCACCATTTATTATTTTATCTGCTACCCAATCAACATCTGGAAATACAGACATTACAAATTCTACAACAGCGTATTCTTTTGTTTTATAATTTCGCGATACTGGTTTATCTGGAAACAAGTTGATAAAACAGAACAAACAATAACCATCGTATTTAATTGTTAGGACTATCGTTGTACACCATTCACTTTTACAAGATTTGTTTTTCACATCCATCATTCCTTCTCTTCTATGTTGAAGACAATATAGACCTTTTTTTTGACCTTCTACATTATAAGTTGGTTGTGTATTACACCCTTCGTGGATACAAGATTTGTTTTTCACATCCATCATTCCTTCTCTTCTATGTTGAAGACAATATAGACCTTTTTTTTGACCTTCTACATTATAAGTTGGTTGTGTATTACACCCTTCGTGGATACACAATT
>Ga0257110_1000535_pt1 | contig 18240 bp, 48 predicted proteins | sample LP_taG_7_FD_190184 | JGI IMG/M metagenome (GOLD analysis project Ga0257110, IMG submission 190184) | Marine microbial communities from Northeast Subartic Pacific Ocean, Canada - LP_J_2015_P26_10m | ecosystem: Environmental > Aquatic > Marine > Oceanic | place: Canada: Northeast Subartic Pacific...
TATATTACGTATGTAATAGAGAGATAGATAATAACCCTTTTAAACTGTAAAATATGATAAATTTAAGTGTGTGTGATGAGATTGATGGATTAGGTAAGATTGATGAGTTGAGGTCAGTAGTTGGTAAATACCACCAAGATGGCGATATTGTAGAATTGATAAGTGTATCCGAAGATGGGGATAGATGTATTGTTCTTAAGAGAGATTACACCAACCGATGTGAACCTTATAAGGTATCAGAGCCTAGTTGGTTAACATGGAATAGATTATTCTTTTAAAATATAAATAATATGAGTAAACACAAGAATGGCTACTGGCCTAAGATAGAGTATTGGACTACCCAAATTAGGGATGAGGTCTTTAATACGAAAAAGCCTGAATTGGAAGAGGTAATATATTTCCATAAGAAATTGAGTTACTTCCTTGGTAAACAAAGGCAGTTGGATAATGTGGACCAACAAGAGTTCACGGCATTTGAATAACATTGTTGGTACATGAAGTAAAACAAGTATGTGCACACTTAAGTGTATATAGTATAACAGTAGTATAGTAAGAACAAATAAATAAATAAGTAATATGAGTATAGAAGTAAAAGAAGTAAAGCATAGGAATTGTATCATCAGAGATACTCCTACCGAACAATTCCCTAACATGGTCACAGTAGTAAAGACTCCTAATTTAAGAAAGACGTTTCTAGATAGTAGGTACATCAATATAGAGAAGTGTGTATCCCACATAGAACTAGTTGAAAGTGAGAGATTAATAAATTCAAAGGAGAAGTACGTAAAGCAGACACTAAAAGAAGTTGTGGTAGTTGAAGATTAAAAATCCTTCTTCCCTATATGGGGGGGGTAGGTTTCTTGTAACTAGGATTCAAACTTTTTTTTGAAATGTGACTCGTACCCCTTTAGATCGAGAGGTCAATTTTTTTATTGCCAGACTTCGATATATTGGTAAACACCCCCAAGGGTGTATGATGTATCATAAAGGTCTTATAATCAATTGAAGTCATTTAAATGAAAAAGTGAACACCTCCTACTATTAGCTCATGTGTATCTTTTGTACTACTATGGGGAAACCGTATCTATACGTTGTCTATTGGGAGTTGGAGGAGTTCGAGGTTTTTACTTTTCTTTTAACCCATCTATGTATAAGTGTGGTTAATTGAGTATTAGTTAAGAAGAAGAAGGGGAGTTTACGTATACGTTTAAATGTACGACTATGTGAACTACTATGTTTATCTGTGTTATTAGGGTTACCGATAATATTATAGTACGAGGTTGCAAATTTAAAATTAAAGTTATGTATGAAAATGAAGAACATTATAAATCATTATTTCCTTTATCAGAAGAAGAGAAAGAAATAGACAAGAAGTTTGGTATAGAACGTAAACCCTATTTAGGATGCATTATAAGTATTATAGGTTCTATACTTGTATGGTCTTCTGTATATTGGTTGTATATAGTACTTACCTCATAGTATATGAAAACAGTCTTGATATGGTTTAAAGTTATTTTTATCAGATTACCTAAAGAAATATGGTATCAGATAGAACAGTTATATTATGATGAAAAATTAAAAAGTAAATAAATAAGTTATGAAAAACGTAAAACACGCAATTAACAAACTAGATGAAGCATATAGTGCTATCTTGGATTTAGTAGAGGATAAGGAAGATTTAGAAACAATCAATTTAATTACTCCTATATTAAATAAAATAGATGAACTCCAAAATGAACTAGAAGATGGTGAGTAATAAGATATATGATTTTACATCAGACCATAAGAAAGTACTTCTTAAATTAATGATTAATTTTAAAAAGGATGATCCTATAATTCACTCTATTAAAGTATCTTGGTTAAATGGTATGATGAAGAAAACCAACTATGATGAGCATGAGAGAAATATGTTAAATAAAATGGTAAAGAAATACAACGAAAGACTTGTATAATATAAATTAATTTCGTATCTTTGTAGAAATGAAAGAAGAGTACACAAACTTATTAACGACTAAACAATTAGAATTCTTGGAAAACCAATTACATAGATTGGGTGACTATTGGGTAACTCGTGTACGAAATGTTATAAAGAGGGGAAAATACTCAGATTACGAAGCAATTGAATTAAACGAGTTAGGTAGATTGGTTAAAGGAAAAAAGAACACAATAGATAATATTATAATATGAAAAACAATAAAACCGCAGTAGAATACTTCAAGTTATTTGAAGAAGGTAATTTAGAAGGATTATCAAAAATGTACCATGATGACATACACCTTATAGATTGGAACGGTCAATGGAAAGGAAAGGAAGAAGTTCTTAAAATGAACAAAGGATTATTCGATTCTAATAAAGTTGAGGTTGTAGTACACGAGATAGAACAACCAATCTTTAGAGAATCTAGAGTATATTGTACAATTTCAATAACGTTAATTTCAGATATATCAATTGAGGACCTAACGGCATCTCAGGATGTCATTGTATTAAAGGTTATGGATATTATTGATTTTGATACTAAAGGAAAGATTACAAGAATAGAAGCATTTAACGGATAAAATAAAAATTATGAAAACATTCGCAATTACACACATATCAGATAAAACTCAAGGAGTAGAAATAACGTATTGTAAAACAGAAACTATTGATGAAGCATTACAGAACTTTCGACAAGGTAAGGTTGTAAAAATAGAAGAAGTAAATCTTTACGGAAAAAACGTATAATGGTAGATGTAAGTTGTGATGGAATGTTTCCATTCGAATTCACCAAATTTTATTTTCAACCACATACCTATGGGTTTTGGAGACCAATTGAAGTAGAGATTGGATTTATAGAAGACTATATACAAAGAAGTTTAATCGAAACAGATGATCTTATAATAGGATAAATGAATATAGTAATGTTTATAGTGGGTGCAGTAATATTTACTATTTTTATAGTGGCTGTAGTATGGGAATCCAAAGAAGAAAAGAAAGAAGAAGAAAATTATGAACATTGGGGTAATGGATAAGATAAGAGAATTTATAGAATTTACAATAATATGGATAGCCAATAAGTTATCCTTACCTGTATGGATAGTAGGTCATGTACATTTAGAACTAGAGAAATTAGACCATTTTTCATCATTTAAAGCTTATATATTTAATTGTATATTATTAATAGCATTTTATTTGGAATATAGAAAAACATCAAAAGAACCCAAAGAATGAGAAAGATAATGATGCAATCTACGGTTGAGTATATAAACAAAACCAATCCAAAAATGTTAAAGGATTTAGAAAAAGGACCTAAGTTTTCTGTGGGAGGTACAGAAGATTCAGGATTTTATTATACATGGGATTTAAATAATACGGATACTCCTACTAGAAAGTTATTAGATGGAAGAGATGTTGTTGAGTTAGAAGAACCAATGACTTTATCAGTAATAACTAAATGTCCTGAAAAATGGATATTACAAGATGTAGAAACAGGTCAGATATTTCAAGGTAGTTTAGATAAAGAGATTGGTAAACAATGGAAAGAAATTGCAGTAATCAATGATAAACCAAAAAAATAATCGCGCGATGAAAAATTATGATTGTATAGCAGCATTTGGATGTAGTTTCGTACATGGTGATGCGATTTATGGAGGAATAGATGAAAGACATACTAGCAAACCAACTAAATTTGTAGGAGATAAGTATAGATTTTCTAAGATACTAGCAGATCACTATGGTATTCCAGAAGTCAACATGGCTGGTTCAGGAATGGGTAATGAATCAATATTCAGAAGAGTGTATAGGTTTTTTAAAACGCATAAGAAATACGAATACCCATTAGTAATAATAGGTATATCAGGTCTAGCTCGTAAAGAAGTATTTTCAACCCACCAAGGCCGTTTCTTTGATATACACCAATCTGATAAACAGTATCATAGTGATGAAAACCAAAAGGCAGTAGAAGATAAAGCTATAAAGTTTACTGGAGATATAAAGAATACTGAAATCTTAAAGAGCTGTATTCAGTTTAACATGAAGTATTTTTTTGATTATGAAATGGAAAAAGAAAAACTAGATTGGCAGTTAACTTTTCTTATTGGGTTTTTAAATAGTAAAAAAATACCTTATGTTTTATTTAATTCAATAGAAGATGCATTATCTGATGAAACTAAACAGTCTTCTAATTACTTATCTTTTGGGAAACAACCTGTAAAAGCTAGTTTATGGTCTAGAGAAGGTTATCACTCAAACACAGATTGTTGGTATACTGATATGCATGATAGGCACAAGAAAAAATATGGTCATTGGGAATCAGCGGGTTCAAGAAGTATGTTTGAACCCTATGGAGAATTTGCGTGTGGTGGTCATCCATCTCCTGGTTCACATAAAACCATGGCTAATAAAATATTAAAGTATATAGAAAGAGGGTATAAAAATAACATTATATAAAATAATAAGATGGAAGAAATAGTAGAAAAAATAATTTCGGTAATAAAAACAATATATGATCCAGAGATACCTGTAAACATATATGAATTAGGATTGATATACGATGTTAGTATAATTGAGAAAGATGTAAGAATATCAATGACATTAACTTCACCAAATTGTCCAGTCGCTGAGAGTTTACCCAATGAGGTTAAGGAAAAGGTGTTAACGTTAGATGAGGTTGATACATGTTTAGTATTAATTACATTTGATCCACCATGGACAACCGAAAACATGAGTGATGAGTGTAAGTTAGAACTAGGTATGTTATAATTAAAAAATAAGAAATGATAAGAAAAATATTAATAATGTTTGGTAACCTATTCGATATGGGTTGGTGGGCAAATAAAATCAATACTAAGTTAGGTCTATATAAGTTGGCTGAAAAGAGTAGATTCCGTAAGTGGCAGGAAGGATTGACAGGATGGAAGTTTTGGGCTTGGCAAATATTCGGTGGAATTCTATTCATAATCATCTTTGAATTTATATTCAATAAAATAGGAATAACAATGTTACCTTGGAAATGAGTATAGAATCAAAAGAATGGTTAGATAAAAATGAGTGGGGAAATCAACCGATAGAATCGGATGCTTTTTCTCATTACACAATGTTAGATACTCTTTTAGAAGAATATGCTAAACATTATATGAAAGAGAAATTAAAAAAGATTAATAATACAATTAATGTTAATAAATTTATATAATGTACAATAACGCAACATTCGTAGATAAAGAACAATTAAAGAATCTAAAGAAAATAGATGATTGGTTGGTAAAGCATAATACTAAGATACCAAATGATGTAGTAATGGAGTGTAGAGAACTGATTACTAAGATTGAAGAAAAAGGACATTATTATGAAGGTCAAGCAGAAGTACTTAATATGTTAGGTACAGAATATAACAATTGGAAAAGAGAACAAAGATGAATACATTTAGAATTAATGCAGTAATGGAGAATGATGATGAAAAATCTCCTATTGTATTTACCTTTGATTTACCAGCTAAAGATGAAGATTCAATTTATACTATATTGGAAAACATGAAATCGGTAAAAAGAATTATATCCGTAGAACAAATATAAGATATGGCAAAAGCAAATACAATAATACAAAGTATAGAAATAAACAGAACATTAGATAAACTATTAGAAGATGGTCATGTAGATGAATACTTTGTAGAATCAATAAGAGATTTAATTATAATGGCAAGAAGATGAATAAACTAATATGGCAAATGTACAATGAGAATCGCATCTCATTAGAAGTAGCAGAAGAACTCTTAGATTGTCACTACAATCGAAGTAAATCTAAATACGCGAAATAATGGATTGGAAGTTAATGATATTGTTCCTTGTTTTATCTTATATTTTAGTTTCTACATATTTAAATAACAGAGAATGAATGAACTAGACTTACATGGATTTACTCACGATGAAGCAGTATTTGCTTCTGAAGATTTTGTATTACAAGAATCACAAGATTCTATGTTTCAATGTAAGGTTATAGTTGGTAACTCCTCAAGGATGACTAAACGAATTACTAGGATGTTAGATGAACATGGATTTAGATATTATATTCCAAGTTGGAATATCGGTGAAATAATAGTTTCAAACTAAAACAGATATGAAAAAGAATCAAGTAAAGTTTCAAGAAAATATGAAAATGGGGTTGACCTTAATAGTAGGAATATCAGCGGCAGTATCTTGTGCTATTACTATTATAGTATTATCAATATTTGTAATAGCAACTAAGCTAGGAACATGAACAACCAACTAGAACAACAGTTAAAAGCTAAAGAATATAGTTCACTACCACAAAAGATAATGATGGAAAAGTGGGAAGCAGCTGGTAGAGATTTACATACTTATTGGAATTCTATTGAATGGGATTCTGAATGGTTAAGACACGATACCGATGAAGAGAAACACGCTAAGAACGTAACACGAGAATTCAACAGACATCCTTTTAAAAAATATATTAAGAAACCTAAAGAATATATCGAAACCTCTTATCTTAGTTAATCATGCCAGAAAATAAAGATTCATTTCTAGAACATAGACGAAAACAAGAAATGATGCACATGGGTAGAAATGATGCATCCAATCCAATGAGTTCGCTACTTACAGTAGAAATAAGTACCACAGAGTTGTGTAACAGAACTTGTGTGTTTTGTCCAAGACATGATAGTAGAGTATATCCCAACAGAAACTTGAACATGTCATTAGAAATGGCAACAGCTATAGCAGAAAATTTAAGTAAAGATAATTACAAGGGGAAGATATCCTATAGTGGTTTTAGTGAAAATTTACTAAACAAAGATTTTAGTAAAATTATAAAAATATTAAAAGATAAGTTACCAGATACTACTGCTGAATGTAATACTAATGGAGATAGACTTACACCAAAACTTGTACAAGAATTATATGATGCAGGTTTAGACCTTCTTTATATAAACCTATATGATGGAATAGATCAAATTGAAAAGTTTGATAAGATTATGGAAGGGTTTGATAAAGAGAAGTATAAGTATAGAGCACATTACTCTCAAGCTGATTATGGATTAAACATAAATAACAGAGGAGGTGCTATCACTTGGTTAGGAATGGATGAATCTGATGTAGAAGAATTAAAAGGAAAACCATGTCATTATCCATTTTATAAAATGTTTGTAGATTGGGATGGTGAAATAATATTCTGTTCTAATGATTGGGGAAAAGAACGTAAGGTAGGAAACTTGGTAAAACAAAGTTTAAAAGATATTTGGTTAGGTGAAGATTTGGGTAAGATTAGAAAAAGATTAATAGTTGGTGATAGAAGTGAAAGTCCATGTAATAAATGTACCGTAAACGGAACATTGTTTGGTAAACCAAGTTTTGATATAATAAAAAAACATTATGAAGATATCGGTAACTAATAGTCATAGAGGTTTAGGATTAGCAATATCTAAAAGATTCGAAAACGTAATAGATGGGTTCGATGAAAACAGTGATGTGTTTATCAATAACAGACATAATAGTTTCAAACAAACAGAACTACTTATGGAAGTATTTGATAAATGGAAAGATACAGAAAAAACAATTGTTAATATAGTAAGTAGAAGTAAGTACCCAAATATATCAAAAGGATACTTATACTCAGCATCAAAAGCTTCATTATCTCATTTATCTAACAGCTTAAGATTTGTAAGTGATAAGAAATGTAGAATCATAGATATCAATCCTGGTTTACTTGAATCAGAATTACCATCTCTGAGTTATAATGAGATTGTTGATACAATAGAGTATTGTATTAATCTACCAATTCACATTGAGGTAGGAGAAATATCAATATGGCACAAAACACCATACAAAGAAATATCAAAATTAAAAGATGACAATAGAAAAAATTAAATTAGAAAGAGCCAATAGAATGATTCGTATAGGATTTGGATATCATATGTATGTTCCATTTATCCGAATAGATCTATGGTACTTCGGATTTAGAATAGTGTTAATTTAAACAAAAACAGATTATGAGTAAACTTACAATATACATTGGTTATGATTCCAATCAGAACAACCCTCCATTATGTAATGGAATAGTAAACTCACCATACGAGGTGTGTAAAAAATCAATTGAAAACCACAATAGTAATATTGAGATAGTACCAATACGATTACAAAAATTAATAGATGATGGTGTATACTTGAGGGAACATGACCCGAAAGCTACTACTGAATTTACATATAGTAGATTTCTTGTACCTTACCTCAACAACTATAAAGGCAAGGCAGTGTTCATAGATTCAGATTTTTTATGGCAATGTAATATAGAAGAGTTGTTAGAATTTTATAATTCAGAAAATTCTGTAGCAGTTGTTAAACATGATTACACTCCAAGACAAGTATGGAAGATGGATGGGATGAAACAATTTAACTATCCAAGAAAGAACTGGTCAAGTTTAATGTTGTTTAATTGTGAACATGATGATTGTAAAAAACTTACACCTGAAGTAATAGCTACAGAAACTCCTCAATATCTACATAGATTAAATTGGACATCTGATGAATTAGTTGGTGAAATTCCATTGGAATATAATTTTCTTGAAGGTGATTATGATTCTATAGATAATCCAAAAGCGATTCATTATACTAATGGAGGACCTTGGTATAAAACATGGGATGGGGAATATAGAAAAAACTGGATGGATATTTACAATACTCTATGTTAAAGTGGAAAAGTAAAACATATAGTGATCTAAAACCTTTCGATACTTTAACATATGATAATCTCTTGTCTAGAACTAGACAGGCAATGTTAGATATTAATGCTACTGAATTTTGGAAACAAAATAATTCAGGTAGAGCTTTTTTAAGTATTAAGACAGATAAGTTAGAAGATCCTGAATTAATTTACCTTTCTAAAAAATATAATTCTTCTTTAACACAGTATCCTACAGATACTCAAATAGTACTACGTCAGTATGACCCGAAATACTCCAAACCAAGTTACCATGAAGAAGAAAATAAACACATATTTAAAGGAATAACATCTAATGTAAACAATAGAGATGGATTTATAGTAGGAGGTTTTTCTGAAATTGATGCTTTCGGTACGTATATAGAACCAAAAAGAAGAAAAGAACTCACAGGAGATTGGATTTATCTAGAAATTCCTTACGAATACGTGTATAAATATATGAATACATCTATTAATAGTTCTCCATTAACAACTGCAAGAGAATTTGTAGAAGAAGTAGATGAAACGATAGGTTGGAACGATGGGGAGAAACTAAAAGAACTTGTTGCAACATACGATGAAAAGTTTCCTCATTGGAATCACGATTTTGCTATCAACAGTTTCGTTCAGGTTAAAAATGAAGGTTTATTATTTCCATGTCAATGGTGGAATCCAACAACAATTGCATCAAATGCTACTCATAGAATGGTAATGATGGGATATAATAAGTACGATATACCTTTTATTACCCAAGTTCCTTACAATCACCCACACGCTTGGTATAGTCAATCTAGAGAACCTATGTTTTTTTATGATAATAAATGGCAATACCTCATGATGTATGTTGATAGAGTTAAAGAAGAGTTAACATTTTCTTTTACAGAAAAACAATCAGTTGCAGCAATAAAAAATAAACAACTATGAAACTAGCTATATGTTTCTATGGTCAAGTTAGGTATATCGAGGGTTTTAATTTATTTTATAAACACTTCAAAGATAGTAATCCAGATTTAGAGATAGATTTTTTTATTTCTACATGGAACGATTTTGATATTAGTAAAATTAATCTTACCTTTAAAGAAGCAAACTTTGTTCCACCTAACGAATCGGGTTTAGATTTATTAGGGGGACATACTCCTTTAATGGCATACCATTTAAAAAAAGTACTTGAATTAAAATTACAACAAGAGAAGAAAAGTGAAATACAATATGATGCTGTACTAACCATTAGACCTGATATTGTATTTGATACTACTGTAATGGTTAGTAATATATTAGAGTTCACCTCCGTACAACATTCTGTTCCTACAGTAAGTTTACATGATGGGATAGTGATAGAGGAGAAAACATATAAGTTGAATGAAGATTATATGTTTTTAATGAACTCGATTGGAGCTGATGTACATTCAGAATTGTTTGATTTCTTTTTTATTAATAAAGAATATAAAAGTAAAAATTGGAATTATAGAGAAGGTGGACATTGGGTACATCCTCACTATTTTCTACATAAAAATTTTAATGTAGTTAAGTTACGAATTCCGGCTCTTATAATAAGACCGGTGAGAGATTTGGAAATACTTAAAGAACACTATAGTACACCAGACCTTATCTTTAAGTTAGTTCAAAATTTGCAGAATTATGAGATTGATATTGATATGAAAACATTTAAAAACAGAGTTATATCATGAAAGAGTTAATAGTAGGAGGATGTAGTTTTGTAGAAGGTTATAGTATGGTAGAAGAACATAGGTTTGATACAAAATTAAAACACGTGGATATTGAAACTACGGAATCAAACAGATTAAGTAAATTATTATCTATAGAATTAAATAGAAAAGAAATTAATCTAGCTAGTTCAGGTGGTTCAAACGAAAGAGCTATTAGAAGACTATATGAATATGTAAATGAAAACGGAGGTAACGATAAACTTTTTATAATCGGATTAACCGAATTACTTAGAAAAGAAAAGTATTCAAGTGAATCTAAATCTTATATTAAATGGAGAAATACTATTTTCTTTGATAAATTATCTAATCTAAAAGTTTTAGATGAAAATTTATTTAAACTAGTACCTTCATCTTTTCAATTTCATGATATAGTTAAAAGAGATAATATTCTGAGTGAACTAAAGGAGTATGCTAAAATAGATGTAATGTATTTTACAGATATTGATAATGAATTAAGAATATTATCACAACAACTTAATATGTTACATTCTTATATCGAAAGCAAAGGAGGGAAATTAATTGTATTTTCTGCTATGATGGAAGAATCTGATAAACTTAAACTTGATTTTAAATTACTTGATATGCCATATGGTAATTCATGGAGAGATTTTATAAGTAGTTACGATAAATATTATTCCTACTCACATCATCCAGCTATTGCTGATGAACATATATTATCAAAACACATACTTAAATCATTATGAGATTAACTGTACATTTAGATTCTAATGCAAATACCGAAGTAAAAGTTTTAGGTGAAAACGATACACTTATGATTATAGGTAAAGATGTAATAAGTGATTCGGAAATGACTAATATAGAATGGTTTTTTAAAGCATTGAATTATTCAACTATAATAAAATCTGAACTTGAACTACAAAGAGGAAGTGTATATGAAAAAGTAAAGTTAGTAAATTTAAACGAAGATGAGGATAACCTTGAGATACCTACAGTAAAAATATATCCTGATTGTATCTTCAGTTCTCACATTAGGAGGTTCGTACAACACATGGATGATGAAACATTACAAAATAAGAAACATCCTATTAAATTAATTTCACTAAACAAATGGGTAAGTGATTCTCTTACTTATGATAAAGTTGCTACTATGTTATTTAAGAATTACGAAAAGTTCGCTAAAAAATATCCTATATATACTTTAATAGAAGATAATCAAGAATCAATTATGTGGGATGATGGTTTTTCAATCAGACCAAGGTGGATGAATAAATTCGAGTATTATCAATTTAAAATGTTTAACAATCTAAATATTAAGTGTTATGAAATATAATATAGCAGTTCAAATATTTGGTCAGTTAAGGATGTGGGAAAATTCTGAACAGTACAGAGATTTTTTTGAATTTCTCAATACCCATGTAGATTCAGTAGATGTTTTTGGAAGTTTTTGGGATGATGAATATAGTAGAGAGAATCAGAAGGCTGGTAAATTTAATTTCTTTACTGATTTAGAACTCGTTCCCATACCGGAAGTTATTTATAAAGGTCTTTGGAGATGGGGTTACTGTCTTATGAAATCTAGAAACTTAAGGAAGGAGTATCAGAATAAAACAAATAAAACATACGACCTTGTTATAATGATGAGGCCAGATTTAAGGATAGATATAGGTTTTGAAGAAGATGAACGTGAGCGTTGTAGAGAAGTGTTAACTGGATTCTTAAATACTTTAAAGAATAAAAAAATGATTTACCGTACTTGGCTTCAAAAAGAAATATCAAATTCGAGTATAAAACCATTTGATGTTGATGATAAGGTAATTTATGCAACCGAGGAAGCAGCTGATTTATTTTGTTTAGGATTTAATCATTTACATAATAATCCAGATTCACCATTTCACTCAGCATATCATACTGACCCTATATCTTATATTAAAATGTTCAATCTACTAGTATCTCCTTTTAATATCATAGCTCCTTTTGCATTTTTCGATTTAGTAAGACATCATTACCTAAAAGATATAGATTTAACAACAGAACCTCAGTATGATGAGGAATTAAAAAAAGTAAAAACCTTAGAAGAGGTTAAAAACATAGTAAAAAAACATTTATGAGTCCAGAAAAAATAAAATTAGTAATATATGGAGTAATATTAATAACAATTGCTCAAACAGCAGTTTGGTTTCAACATAATTGGCAATTTGTTAACAAAAAATTCGGACCGGAATGGTGGGGATGGTATTTAATGGCAATTCCAATCACTTGGTTATTCTTAAAAGGTACACAAATAAACTATATAGCGTTTGATGATACGGTTTGGCCTAATAGATTCATTGGATTTACAATTGGAGTTATTACATATGTATATTTAACTACTCATTACTTAAATGAGCCAGTTACATGGAAGATAGGAGCACAATTATTATTATGTTTACTTATAATAGTAGTTCAAGTATTTTGGAAATAACAATATGAGTAAAATTCGTGAGATTATAGAGGGTTGGGCAAACGTAGTCAAGGATCAATTTGATGCAGTAGACCCACAAACTAAGGAATTATCAAAAAAAAGGTTACTTTCTTGTGATATCTGTAATATAAGACAAGGTAATAATTGTTCTCCTTCAATATTTGGGTATCATGAAGTTACAGGTCACAGAGTAAGTGGGTGTGGTTGTAATATTTCAGCTAAATCTTTATCAAGAACCTCAGTATGTCCACTAGGAAAATGGTAATATAATATTAATATGTTTAAAAAAACCATAGTTGGGTTCGGATGTTCCTTTGTAAGAAATAGTATTGATGGAGAAAATCCAAATAGATTAAATATAGGAGCTAAACCAACCCGTCCTTTAGTCCAAAACCATTCTTGGGCTCACTCAAAAGCATGTATATTACACGAAACTTCATTTATAATCGAGTTAGCAGAAAAACTTAAGGTTGATTCTAAGAATTATGCTCATGGAGGAAGTGGTGTCAGGTCTGCTATACATAAAGTAATACAATATGTAGATAATAATGATGCTTCTAATGAACTTATAATAATAGGAATTACCACATTTACTAGATTTGATATTATAAGACCGAGTTTAGGGTTAATGGGTGTAAGTGCTAAATACCCTAAGTTAAGTAATGAAGAATATGCAAAATACTATGATGTAAAAGATGTAGAAGTTGAAATAACAACACTACTTAAACTTCTACATATGTATTTAGATTCTAAAGGAATAGAGCATATTTTTATTAATACTTTTAATTATCATCATAGTACTAAAGAAATTATACCAACCTTTATATTCCCTTGTGGTTCTGAATATTGGACAGACCATATAATTCATTACGATGAAACCTCTCGTAATAGAAATCATCCTAACATATCAGACCATCAGATATTATCTAAATATCTTTTTGATGCTTTATCTAATAGATAATTTTTCCATATAAATTTGGTATTGTTAATTTTATTTCGTATCTTTATAGTATGAAAGAAACATATGTAAATGAACACTATAAAAAGGTCGATGGCAAATTTTATTTAAGAGAGTTGCAATCGAGTGGTAATTTAGAGTGGATTGAAATAAACATCGGTAACAAAAAGAAAATGAGCACACATAATGGAACTACATGAAATAATAGGTTGGATAGGTAATATCTTCGTAATACTACAATTCACAATGTCAGATATGAAGAAGTTGAGGGTATATGGGGTAATAGGTGCATCGGTATGGTTAATAGTAGCTATATTAATAAACAACGTATCTTTAATGGCCTTAAACTTAATCATAATAGGAATACAAGTATATCACCTATGGAAGATAAGGAAAGAAGAAAAGAAAAGAGAACACCCTTGGATGTATCCTATAAGCAAGGAAGAATGGAAAGACACTCCTCCTATAGTCTCTTCTTTAGAAATGGAAGAAGATGAGTTTATAGAAGACCCATTTGTAAGTTAAGATTAAAGATAATCACCTCGTACTATCCGTATGGGGTTATTTTTTACTATTTATCTAAAAGAGGGAGAAAAAATTTTCCTCGAAAAAAAGAATTTCGGTACATATAATAATACATAAGGGTATAACAATGAAGAACGGAGACCATATAACACTTATATAACATACACACAGATGCAAGATTATAATGATGATAACTATGAGAACGAGGATGAAGATGATTTATTCGGAACTCACCGTCTACAACAAGAACTAGATAAGGAGATGTTTCTTCAGGAGTGTAAACGAGGTTTCCCACTAGTACTAGACCCTACAGAGTATGAATCTATATTCGGTACTCTAACGGAAGAAGATAAGGAAACACTAACCCAAGTATTCTTTTCCCATTATCATCGTTTAGGAGTAACGGTAGATACCCTTGTGGATAATTGGGGATTAGATTGGATATGGGTTATCTTAAAAGACTGTGAAAGAACCCAAGAGTACGAACTTTGTGGTATAATCATGATAATAATTGAAGAATACTCCAATCCTCAACTAAATAAGTTACTTGGTGATATGACAAGGGAAAAGAAAAAGACTACTAAATCCTTAATATAAGGTGCTGAGATAAGGTTTGATGACAGGTAGAACAAAACTATCAATAAAAAAGAAAGGGAAAAATCTTTTCGACTGAAGAATAAACTTAAAAACGACTTGGGGAAAAAATCTTTAGTTTCGACACAACAAAAAAATTTTAAGAAAAACGACACCACTCTTAGTGTCTATACTATTAAGTTATAGGTTATATATTTTTGTTTAAGTTATTTCTTTTAAGTTGTCTGGAGCGTCTGGAGTATTATAACTATAGGGAATTTTAAAAAAACGTAAAAAAACTTTTCAACAAGTTATTAACAATTGAAGAAAAGGGATTTAAACCTCGTACTCCCAATTCTCTTTTCGAATCCCCATAGCAAAATAATTTAAATAAAATTAGGATATATAAAATTTATTTCGTATATTTACATAGTAAATCTGGATGAGTAGCTCAATTGGATAGAGCAATGCCCTTCTAAGGCATCGGTTATAGGTTCGATTCCTATCTCATTCACCCAAAACGTAAAAACAATAATAATGAGAAAAATAACATTTAGAATAGAGGATAGTACCTCAACGAAAAATATAGAGTTCATAACAGATAGAACAGTTGAATGGACCGAAGAACAATATTCTCGAAACCGAGAACCACTAACAATGGAATTAATAAGTGATGAAGCAACAGAAGAAACAGAGCCGTTATCAAGAGAGATTTGATTCTGATGATGAAATGAGTGTGGGAGAGTTATCTCACCACATAGGAAAGAAGATGACTGAGAAAGTTGAAAAAAGTAAAAAAGATTTCAAAAGAAAATCCAAACATAAAATAGATTGGAATGATGATGAATAAAAATCACCAAAAAGCTTGTGTAGTTAAAATTAATTTCGTATATTAGTATTAATATAAAAGAATGGCCCGTTCGTCTATCGGCTAGGACGCCAGGTTTTCATCCTGGTAAGAGGGGTTCGATTCCCCTACGGGCTACAAAATAATAAAACAAAATGGATTACAAAGATATTCACAAGTTAGCAGAAATACAATATCTGACAGGAAGATTAGATGAACTCTACAAAGGGTATGTTCCAGGTTACAACGAAACAAATAATAGAATCGTTGATACTCGTATATCTAAATACGAAGATAAGTTAATGAACTTAGACCCTATTGCGTTTCACTTATATAAAGTACAACATAAGAACATTACAATGGCTAAGAAAAAATCTAAACAGAAAATTGGTGGTTTATTGAATGATATTAAAAACTTACTAACCGATGAGGGATTAAACAAACACCAAAAGATGGTAGATAGAATTAGAGAACAACTTAACACTTACTAATATGGAAACACTAATAACATTTATATATGGAATTTTAACTTGTGGGATTGTGGGAGCAGTTGTATATGGAATTTATCAGATTAGAGGAGTTGTGGAAGATACTGATAATTTAGAAGATGAACTTAGTGACCTACAAGCAAAATATAATGTATTAGAAAGAGAGTTAAATTCTAAGTTAGATGTTGTTTCTGATAAAATAATAGCCGTAGATAATAAACTAGATAAAATGTATCAACAAGCATCCGATGAAATGGGTGAAAGGTTAGAAGAAATAGAAGATGATATTACTTCTATAGAAGATGATTTAAATAAATTACAAATAAAAGAATAAATTATGAAAACAATTATTTTAAAGTATTACCCAATTATCATAGCATTCATAGCAATGTTATATTCAATTGGATTAGGATTATTCGGATACACCGAAGAAGCTCAATATTCAGCACATTGGGCAGGAACAATATTATTGTTCTCAATAGCAATCAGACAAGTAAGAAGATTATGAATATAATAATGTTTATAGTAGGTGCATTAATATTTACTGTTTTTCTCGTAGGTATTATATGGGAAACTAAAATTGAAGAAAAGGTTACTGATGAAAATTACGGGTATTATGCAAGACATCAACCCGAAAAAGATGAATTAAAATAAAATTATGATTACAACAATAGCAATAGTACTTTTATCAATCACATGTATCTTGTTAGCAAGAGAAGTATATAAATTACAAAAAAGAGTAAAAGTTTTACACAACGAAACTAATACAAGAGTATCTGAATATTATATTAAAACAGGTAAAGAACTTAGTGAAGATTATAGTAATATCCATACAATGATAATGGAGTTACAATTGCATCTTGAAAACAATACTCAACAGAAGTTAGATGAAATTGAAAAAAAGATTCCAATAACTAACGATGTATTATTAAAAGAGGTTCAACAGATGAGAGATGATTTTCTTGCGTTGAGACAAAACTTATAATATGAATAGAGGAGTGGCAGAGTGGTCGAATGCACTGGTCTTGAAAACCAGCGTACTGCAAGGTACCGGGGGTTCGAATCCCTTCTCCTCTACAATGGGGAATTAGCTCAGCTGGCTAGAGCGCTTCGCTTGCACCGAAGAGGTCATCGGTTCGACTCCGATATTCTCCACAATGGTGGTATCTCCACTAATTTAAAAACAAAAGATGAAATATTTAAAAGAAAAGTTTGGTAAATACTTTCAATTCAAAAATACCATTAATGGAACAGATTACTTCCTAAGAGGATTAGCAACAATTTTATTCTTAATTCCAATTGGAATATTTGTAGGAGTAGGAGTTGCTCTAATCACAACAAATGCAGTATTAGCAGGATTGTTGGTTGGGGTAGGTGCATTACTTCTTATACCAATGTTGTGGTTTTCAATAGCAACTTCATACAAAAGAATTAATTCATTCTTTCCTAGTAATGCTGGATGGTTAACTGCACTAACATTTATATACTCTTTTATATTAGAAGCATTTAATCCAACTCAATCAATGAATTTATTAGATGAACCAGCAGGAACTTTACCTAATGGAGATTACATTACTTATTTAGTATTATTCATACCTTCATTGGTTTGGAGTTTATATTTACTATTTGGTAATTCAAAAGTAAAAAAACATATAGGATAACTAATAACGGATTGCCTTTGTAGCTCAGCTGGCTAGAGCAGTTGATTTGTAATCAACAGGTCGTGGGTTCGAGTCCCTCCAAAGGCTCTAAATAAAACAAAATGATATTCCCCTCTAACAAGAGAAAAGCAAGATACATCAACAAAAGATTATATCTTATCCATGGAGTGATACCAATAGAACGGGTTAAAAATGCTACCATGATTAAGGAATGGTTAGGTGTTGATACTGCATTTAAAGTTCAAAGAGAGGGAACATATTGGTTTTGTGAAGAAATTAAAGAAGTAGATTGGGAAGATGTTTAAACAACAAGTTTTATTTACAAAAGAAGAGTGTAAAGAAATTATTAACCAAACA
>Ga0257110_1000536_pt1 | contig 18195 bp, 3 predicted proteins | sample LP_taG_7_FD_190184 | JGI IMG/M metagenome (GOLD analysis project Ga0257110, IMG submission 190184) | Marine microbial communities from Northeast Subartic Pacific Ocean, Canada - LP_J_2015_P26_10m | ecosystem: Environmental > Aquatic > Marine > Oceanic | place: Canada: Northeast Subartic Pacific...
ATTTGTACAACATAGTGGACCAGTTAATTTAGCTCTTTATCATCTTGCAGATAAAACAAATTCAGCAACAGATGCTATTAGGTTTGCTGGCGATGAATATTCTAAGTTTAAGAAAGAATTTTTAAAAGTAGCCAATGAGCTAGGATTTGATGGTGCTACTAAGATACACGTAGATAAAGTAATAAATGAATTAAATTCTTCTAGAACATCTCAAGATCCTTTTTACTTTAGTGATATGATTCCTTACAAGGGAGATACTACACTAAACTACGAAATTACAAGTCCTAACAGTACATCTTTTGCACTTACTAGACCAATTACGTTAACAGAATTAACAGAGAACGCTGTATTAGTTTACTTAGACGATGAACAGTTAATGTTTGATAAAGATTATACTTTAAGTACTGACGGATTTATTACTATTACTAAAACAGTTACAACAGGACAAAAGTTAACTATTTACGAATACGAATCTACAGACGGTTGCTGGATACCCCCAACGCCTACAAAGCTAGGATTGTATCCTAAGTTTCAACCTAGTATATACATAGACGATACTTATATTTCAGAAGCAGTAGGAGAAAACTACGGTCCTTACAAAATTTATGGTAGAGATGAAACAACTACAAAATCGTATAAGAGTAAATTAGGTTGGTTTTATCCGGTATTTACAGATGAAGTAGCGGCGCAAAATGAAGATAAACGCAACGGCGGCATAGGTAAAACTCATACACATGTGATCGAAGGGCTAAACATGACATTGTACATGCCTAATGGATCCATGGGACATGCAACTAATGATTCTGAAGAGTATAATGAGTTTCCAATTGGCAAGGCTGTAATACAAGGACACGATGGAAGTATCTGGAGATGTTTTGGAGACTATAGAGATAAGCTATTATTAGATCTTGAAACTAGAATATACAATAATATTAAAATAACGTATGATACAAATATCCTTGATGTTGATAATTTTATAGATAGAAAGTATAGTACAACTAGATACACGAGAGATAAAAGGAACCTAACACAAATTGTAGATTTTACAAGATGGTTAGATATTTTAGGATCACCAGATTATACCACAAATACTCGTTATAAAAGAACAAATGGGTTTACTTTTAATTATAGATATATGTCTGATCCAAATGGTATTCCTCTACCAGGATATTGGAGAGAAATTTATAAAGAGCTTTATGCTACAGATAGACCACATACCCATCCTTGGGAAATGTTAGGCATATACATTAAACCAACTTGGTGGAATACGCAATATGGCCCAGCACCTTATACTAGTAACAACACAATTATGTGGGAAGATATTGGTAAAGGTATTGTAAGAGAACCTAACAAAAAAGTTGTTTATAAAAAGAAGTATACTAATCCTTTATTGTTACAACATATTCCGACAGATACCCAAGGTAATTTATTATCTCCTATAGATACAGGATATGCACAAGGTACTATTGATTCATACCTTAGCACAAACTTTGTATTTGGAGATGGATCACCTACAGAAACAGCATGGCGAAGAAGTTCAAGTTATCCGTTTGCACTAATGACCAGTTGGGCATTGATACAACCTGCTCAGTTTTTTGGACTTGCATTTGACAGAAGCAGAATTAAAAGAAACACAGCAAACGAACTTGTATACACAGAAACTAATAAAAGAATTGCATTAGATAAATTAGTATTTCCAAACATTGCTACTGGAACATCGAGAGTATTTACATCTGGTATAGTTAATTACATGCAAGGGTATCTTGGACAAAATTCAAATTCAGCATATACAAAATATCAAACAGATCTTAAATTAGTTAATAATCAATTAGCAGTTAAGATAGGTGGGTTTACTCAAAAAAATAAATTTAAACTAATATTAGATGCACGTACACCAACTAATGAAGGCAATGTTTTTGTACCAGAAGAAAATTATAATGTAGTTTTAAACACAAGCATACCATTAGAGGTTTATTCTTATAGTGGTGTTATAGTTGAAAGAGCACCCTTAGGATTTTATATTAGAGGTTATGATAAAGAGTCACCTGTATTTAAAATATTAAAGCCTATTAAGACTTCAAGAGATCCTGTAGTAACTGTTGGAGGACTAAGCGAAAAATTTATAACTTGGACCCAAGGCGAGTTTTATAGTGAAGGTCAAGTTGTAGAAAATAATGATAATTATTTTAGAGTAAAAGTCTCACATAGTGCTTCAGATCAGTTTAATTTAGATTATTTTGCAAAACTACCTGGGGTCCCTCAAGTAGGCGGAGCAACAGCTTCTATTTCTAAAACATACGAATCTAATATTACAAATGTTCCATACGGAACTCTTTATACAACAGTACAAGAAGTAGTTGACTTTATAGTATCCTACGGAGAATATTTAAAATCAGTTGGATTTATATTTGAAAGATTTAACCAAGACTTAGTTGAAATAGAAAACTGGAATCTTAGTGCAAGAGAATTTATGTTTTGGACTGTGCAGGCTTGGGATACAGGTACACTTTTAACACTAAGTCCTTCTGCTACTTCACTAAAATTCCAAAAAGACTTTACAGTAGTTGATGATATTTTTAATAACTTTTATGATTATAGTTTATTACAAGCTGACGGTAAAAGACTTCTTGCAGACTTTACAACAACTGAAAGAGATAACACTACTGAATTCGGAATAAGTGTAAAAAACACAGCTGAAGGAATCTATCATTTAAAGGTTCCTGTTGTACAAAAAGAACATGTTATTGTTATTGACAATAAAACTTTATTTGGAGATGTTGTTTATAATAGGGCACAAGGTTATAGACAAAAGCGTATTAAGATTAACGGATATAGATCAGATGACTGGAACGGAAGTCTTAATGTCCCTGGATTTATTTACGATGATGCTAAGGTAACTGAATGGACACCTTGGCAGTCCTATGTTATAGGCGACCTTGTACAAAACAAACAATTTTACTATGCGGCAAAAAATAATCTATCTGGATCAGAGCTGTTTATTGATAGTCAATGGATTCGGTTAAACGAAAGACCAGTTAACCAACTCAAACCAAATTTTGATTATAAAGCAAAACAGTTTGCAGACTTTTATGATTTAGATAGTGATAATTTTGATACTGAACAGCAAAGATTAGCCCAACATTTAATTGGATATCAAAAACGCCAGTATTTAGAAAATATTATTATTGACGGTGTAGCACAATATAAGTTTTTTCAAGGTGCTATACAAGACAAAGGAACTAAAAATGTACTAAGCAAATTATTTGACAAACTCGGAAGTTCAAATAAAGAAAGTCTAGAGTTTTACGAAGAATGGGCAATACGTATAGGAAGATACGGTGCTACTGAAGGTATTGACGAGTTTGAAGTAAAACTTGATGAAGAAAAATATAGACTTGATCCACAAACTGTTGAGTTAGTAAACGAAATAGATCCTAAAGATACAACGTTAGTATATAAGTTAGATAGGAACGGTGTATATTTAAAATCACAGAATTATAACCATAAGCCTTTCCCTACAAAGTATATTACTGATGCTACTAGTTACTTGCCAACAGCTGGATATGTAAATCCAGCAGACGTTACACTAAGTCTCACAACATACAATAACATTACAAACCAATCAATTGATACTTTAACTGAAGGGCAATATGTTTGGACTGCTTCAGATAAAACACAGTTAACTTGGGCAGTTTATAGATATTTTACAACTGACTTAAACATTACAGAAATTAAAGAAGCCGCAGGTGGATTTATATTAGTAGTTGATTCATATCCAGCAGAACTAGCAATTGGTGATGTGATTGGTGTTAATGATACAGATACTACTGTTAACGGCTTTTGGAAAATTACTAATATTTTATTAAATGAAATTACTGTAGAAAATACTGTTGAAGATACAGCGGCGATTGCGGCACCTCTTGCAGGATATGTAACAGCATTTAAAAATGTTAGATCAGCAACACTACCAGCGGCAAACGACATTATCAAACATAAAGGTACAAAGGACTTTTCCTTTGCTTCAGATACATCAAGTGATTCAGGAACAATATGGGTAGATGACGATGATACAGGACAATGGACAGTACTACGTAATTCACAAAAATTTAAATTTCAGCCTTTAATCTACAATAAAGGAGCAGGAGTAGTTGACTCAACACAAAAAGATTTTGGTGAAACATTATCAATTACATATGACAATAATACATTAATAGCTACTGCTCCTAAGGATCTAAACGGAAGTGTATATGTTTTTAAAAGACCTAGTGAAGGAACAGAGTTTAGCTTAATACAACAAGTTGACGAATATCCAGGACTGTACGATACTAATGGCGGCTTTGGTAAAAGTGCATCAGTTTCAGCAGACGGCGAATATTTAGTTGTAGGTTCTCCTAATGCTTCAAATGTAAAGTCTAAATATAAAGGCGACTACACAAATGCAATAACATACAGCATTGGAGATATTTCATCTTATGGAGCTCAGTTATGGCGAGCAAGACAAATAGTTGAAGCTGACTCTGTACAAGAATTTAAATCTTTTAGCTCAAATGCACAAACTATTGAAAATTCTTACAATGCAAGTACGTTAGCTTATCCTACTCAACCTTACATACTTAGAGGAAATTATAGTTTTCCTGAAGTAGCTACTGATCATATTTTAATTAGAGCAGAAAAAGAACAATGGGAAGGGTCAAAAGCCGGAGATACTTTAAACTTAAGATGGAATAGATATAATACAGCAAATCCAACAGGACTATTACCATTTAACGGAGACAATGTTTTAACCGAAACATTATTGAATGGCGATCATACCATTATCGACAAAGTTGAACTAATTGTAAAAGTAGGAAGTACACAATTTGTTCCAGATGTTGGAACAGAAGTCCTTACATCAACAGCAAGAGCAATAGTACAATATAGATATGTAAGTGCTGATAACCAAATGATAGTTTATCTTAAAGATATTAATGGATTAATTACTAATGGTGATACCTTAAGTATTGGTACAGTTACTATAGGTGACTATGAATTTGTTTATAATATTACAGACGATCAACACGCAGGTTGGTGGTATGTAAACGTTGGTAGTACATTTACAACAAGTAATATACAAGAACTAAATCCTAACTTAATAGTAAACAATATTACAGTTTCTCCAAGTTCAGTAAATAATTCAACATTTACAAATATATTTGATACTAAAGTATTAGAAGTATCAGGGCAACCGTCTAAAGCATCTTATATACAAGTATTAAGTCATACATCAGGCGTTGACGAAACTGCTATAGTTGAATCAAAGTGGGTAATACGTACACCAAAAGCACATGGTGATGCATTACTTGTTGGCGACAAAATTAGAACTTGGGTAAACACATTAAAATTAAACAACATAGTGCAAGATCCTAATGCTATTGGACTTCCTTGGACATATCTAAACACTACAGAGCATACTATTACTGATAAATGGGATGGTTGGGCAGAAGTACTATTTACAAACTTTACACTTGCTGGAGATCCATATGTTCCAACAGTTGGAACAGTAGTTACTGATACTGCTACAGGTTCTTTTGCTACAGTTGCATATGTACAAAGAGGATTTAGTACTGTTAGACTTTATTTAAAAAACAGAAGCGGTGTTTGGTCAAAAGGACTAGCATTTAGTGAATCTTCAACATTAACATTTGTTGAAAACGATTCAACAGTTAGATTAGTTGGAACAATACAAAATACACATTTAGATAATTCGCTTGTAGGACCATTACTAGTAATAGATAAGTCGTCTAATATTCCAGTACCGGCTACTAACTTTCTAGAAGATTTAGAATATTGGATTTATAATACGTTTACTAGACAAGGTATACAACTTGCACTAAATCCGCCAACACCGTTAAACTTAGACTGGCAACAAGTATATAATATTCCGTTAGCAGAAGCAGGAACATCTAGAGAAATTACAGAAGAAGGTACATTTGCAGTATACCAACGTAAAGGAATTAACTTCCAACTATTATCATATTATACAATACCTGACGCCGCACAGTACTTACATTTAGGTACCAAAGTAGAGATACGTTCTCCTTCTACTAATTCGTATATTGCATATATTCATGCTAAAGGTGATGGTACAGAACTTAATCAAGGCAAACTTTATATTGTAAGAAAGAATTCTACGCAGGATTGGGAGTATGGAAAAGATACAGCATACAGAGGAGAATTTTCAGAACTTATAACGTATTTTGAAAATGATATTGTAAAATACGGAAATGCAATATTTAAATCTACAACAAACCAAATAGCAGGAGCATTTAATTCAACTTACTGGACAGAACAAACAGACGGTGTTGATGTTACAGGTTATCTACCAAATGATTCAGGCTTCTATTTTGGAGATAGTGTTGTTGAACAACAAGGTATGGTTAACTTTGCTGAAAACTTTGATGTAAGTAAAGATGGATCTGTATTAGTTACGGTAGCAGAATATACTAATCATGAAGATAGTAGTTTACCAGCTAGAAAAGTTGTAATTTATAGATATGTAAATGGTGCTTATAAATGGGATCAAGTAATTGAGCCGTTTGATTCTACAGAAGACTTTGCTAAAGATATTGCAATTTCGTCAGATGGAACAAAACTATCAATTGGAGCGCCACTTAATAGTGGAAGTGTAACTAACGGCGGTGCTGTTTATGTATATCTACAAAAAGACGGATCGTTTGTATGGAGTCAAACATTACGTCCAGTTGATCAAACAATTAATACTCAATTTGGAAACGCAGTTGATTTTGATGGTTTTACACTAGCAATTACATCAAGAGGCGGAGACATGGAAAAATTAACTTCCTTTGACTCTGCTAGTACAATATTTGATAACGGTAGTACAGGTTTTAGAACTTTTGATGTCGATAGCGGAAAAGTTAGTGTTTACGAAACTATTAATAATAGTATTCTTTACGCACAAGACTTTAGTTATTCAGTAGATACACAAAAATTTGGCGATCATATAAAAGTAAACGGAAATCATGTATATGTCGGACTTCCAAAGCAAGGAGTTCCGCAAAGTGTTGAAGTAGGACAAATTGTAGAATACAGAAAACCATTAAACACTATGACTTGGTCGAAACTAAGAACTCCAGTATCATCAGCTGACGTTAGTAAATTTAAAGGTGTATATCTATATAATACAAAAGATAATTCGTTAGTAACATACTTAGACTATATTGATCCTATTCAAGGAAAAATTGCTGGGCCTGCAGAACAAGAAATTAGTTTTAAAACTAGTTATGATCCTGCAAAGTATTCTAACTCTACTGATACAACAATTACAGCAGATACTTTAGATTTTACAAGTACTGAATGGGTTGGTAAAATTTGGTGGGATATTGATAGTGCAAAATTTATTAATCATTATCAAGGATCAATTATTGAATCTTCAAATACATTTAACACAATATTTACAGGAACTGATGTTGCTGTTTATGAATGGATCGAAAGTCCATTATTACCAAGTGAATGGGACGCAACAGCAGATTCTGAATCAGGATTAACTCAAGGAATCAGTGGCGCCTCTAAGTACGGAGATACTGTTTACTCCACTCGTAGAGTTTACGATTCGTCTTCAGGTACGTTTACAACTTATTACTATTACTGGGTAACTAATAAAAAGACTGTTCCTCAAAACAACGATACAAGAAAAATTTCAGCGTATGATGTTTATCAGTATATTAAAAACCCTTCACAGCAAGGACATAAATTTGTATCAATTTTAGCAAATAATAGATTTGCAATTTATAACTGTGAAAGTTTAATACAAGATAAAGATGTTGCAATTAACTTTACTTGGTGGACAATCGAAAACCAATTACAATCAACACATGACGAATATCAAATTGTATCAGACGGGTTAGGTACAAGTAGACCAAATATAGAAGTACAACAGAAATGGTTTGATAGTTTGGTCGGATTTGATACTAACAACAGACCAGTTCCTGACATTAACTTACCACCTAAGAGAAAATACGGTAATTTAAACGAGCCAAGACAGAGTTGGTTTGTTAATAAAACAGAAGCAAAGAAGCAATTCTTTGAAAGAGTCAACGGTGTATTAAAACAAGAACTAGTAGTTGATGATTTTGATTTAACAGATCTTTCAGCATTTGATCCATTACCAACATTAGGATCAGGAAAATATGATGCTGTATCTGATACATATGCTGAGATCGGATTTGTAAGTACAGCAAGAGTCAAACAAGCAATATTATCATTAACTATAGAGAACGGTAGTATTAGTGCAGTTAGTATTGTTAATGGCGGCGAAGGATATATAAATGCACCAACTTATAAAATTACAGATGTAGAAGGTTCAGGCTGTGAGATAAGATTTACCCTTAATACTTCTGGTACAATTACAGATGTTAAAATTTTAAATGCAGGAAGTAATTATACTGCTAATACGACAATTTCAGTTAGAAGATTTCAAGCACTTGTTAAAGCTGATGAAAACATTGGTGGTAAATGGAGTGTGTTCGATTGGAATGGAACAGCTTGGAACAGAGTACTTACACAATCTTATGATACTCGTGCTTATTGGAAATATGTAGATTGGTACTTAGCAGACTACAATCAGTTTACAGATATTAATCAAACAGTTGAGTCTAGTTATGAACTATCAGGCTTACAAAATAATATCGGTGATATTGTTAAAATTAATAACGTAGGTACAGGCGGTTGGTTATTACTAGAAAAAACAAATAGTATTAATACAGAGGACTATACACAAAATTATAAAACAGTTGGTAGACAAAATGCAACTATTGAATTTAAAAATTCGTTATATGATGTAACTAACGAAAACGTTGCTTTTGATGGAGCAAGTTACGATAGAATATTCTTTGATACTGAGCCAATTAAAGAAGCAAGAATTATTCTTGATACTCTAAAAGATAAAATATTCGTAGATAATCTAGCTATTGAATGGAACAAATTATTTTTTGCAAGTATTAGGTATGTATTCTTTGAACAGCCTAGTGTTGATTGGATATTTAAAACTAGTTTTGTAAAAGTTAAGCATAACGTTGGCGAGTTAGCACAAAAGGTAACATTCCAAAACGATAGCTTACCAAGTTACCAAAAGTTTGTTGAAGAATTTAAGCCTTACAAAACACAGATTAGAGAATATATCAGCAGTTACGAAAAAATAGATCCTGCAAATTCATCTATATCAGATTTTGATCTAGCACCTTATTACGATGAAGAACAAGGTAAAATTGTTCCACAGAGTGTACAGGTTATAGATAATAAAGTTGTTACATCTCAAACAGAAATTCAATCGTACCCAAGTAAGCACTGGTTAGACAATATTGGTTTTGAATTATCTAGTGTAAACATTGCAGATGCAGGAAGCGGATACAATGTTGTTCCTACACTAGAAATTACAGGCGGCGGAGGCACAGGTGCTGTAGCAGAAGCATATGTTGGTAACGGAAAAATTACATCAGTAAAAGTTACAAAAGGCGGAAAAGGATATCTAAGCCAACCAACAATAACTGTAAACGGATCAATTGACGAAGGCGGTGCAACAGCAAGATTAAGTCCGGTGTTAGGCGGCGGAAAAACAAGATCTAATTTAGTAGTTTGTAAATTTGATAGGATTTCAGGAAATTACATTTATACAGTTTTAGCAGAAACTGAAACGTTCACAGCAACTACAGATCAGCAAATATTTGATCTTAAATGGCCAATGCAACTATCAGCAAGTAATGTTACTGTAACAGTAGCAGGACTAGAAGCATTAGGTAGTGAATTTAGTTATGATAACGTTAAAGATAATACAAAAAGCTATACAAGATCTAAAGGTAGAGTTACATTTACAAATGCAGTTAAACTTGGTACAACAGTAATTATAACGTACAATAAGTCTCCACAACTTTTAAATGCCGCAGATAGAATTAATTTATACTACAATCCAACAACAGGAATGTACGGAAAAGACTTAGCACAGCTAATGGACGGTATTGATTACGGTGGAGTTGAAGTTACTAGTTACGATTTTGGTACAGGTACTGGTTGGGATTCAGATGCATGGTTTGCAGGAACATATGATACATTTGATACAACGTTCGAAGATGAAGTATTCCAGTTAGACGGAAGTACTAGTATTTTTAACTTATCAGCTCCATTAGCAAACGGTGTACTTTATAACATTTATAAAAATGGTGTTAGAATAGACGATGCAAATTACGGAACAGCATCACAAACAAATAAAAATGCAGTAATGACAAGTATTACTGGGTATGGCGAGACACAGATTATTTTAGATAATGACTTAGTTCCAACAGTTGCTAATGATGTTATTATTATTAGAAAAGTTTCGTCAGATGGTTCGTTCTTACCTGATCCTAGGTCATATGATACAAAGATAAGTGGTGGCGACTTACAATTTACTACTGCAAAAGGTATTAACGCTGAAGAAATTACAATTGATGGTGACGGATTTGTTACGCCAACTACAAGCAAAGGTCCTGAAGAACTTGTACCAGGACAAATACTTGATACTGTGGATATTAAAGTTTATCACAGACCACAAGAAGGTGGAAGTGTAATATCTAGTAATTCTTATATAAGTGATGGATTAGAAAATAAATTTGAGTTTGGTGTTCAACCTCAAAATAAAGAAGCGTTATTTGTAAGAATTAACGAAATATTCCAAAGCCCGTCAACGTTTACAGTAGACTATAAAAATAAGAAAGTTATATTTAATAGCTCACCTAGTGCTAATCAAGCAATTAACATTTTATCAGCTAGTGGCAACGGTGAAAAAATTATTGAAATGGACGAGTTTACTGGAGATGGATGTACAGTAGCATTTACAACTAGAGTGCATTATGAAAAAGGGCTAACTTATTATGCAACAGTTAACGGAGAAGTAGTTGACTCTGTTCTTATAAGCACTGAAGATAGCACAATTGAAGATGCAAAAGCACAGATAGTTTTTGGTCAAGCACCTGCTAATAACGCGGTTATTAACTTTGCAGTATATACAAGCAAAACTAGATCGTTTAGTAAAATAGAAAAACAAGTATTTACAGGTGACGGATCTACAGTTGCTTATACACTTACAGAAACACCATACAACTCTAAGCCAGCAAGTCATAACGTGATTATTAAAATAGGTAATAAAATTTTAAATCCTGGATATAATGAACAATTTGACGTAACTACAGCAACTAGAGAATATTTCTTAAGAACTTGGCAAGTACCAATTGGTAGTTTTGATAACTCAGATGTTCTTGTACTATTAAATGGTGTCGAACTTGCTGTAGCAGTTGATTATAATATTGTTCCTGCAAATAGTTCTGTAGAATTATCACCAGGTGTAGGTAAGACAGGCGATATATTAGAAATTTATATTAGGACTGATGGAGAATATGCATTTGGATTTACAGATGGTACTACTTGGACAGATACTCCAGGAGTATTATATTTTACAACAGCACCAGCACTAAACGATGAAATTGAAGTTATTACGTTTAGTAAGCATGATGTACAAGCATTTGAAAGAATTAACTATGATGCAGTTCAAAGAACTGCACTAACAGTTGGGTCAGATGACTATATCGAGTATAATCAAATTAGAGCAGGGCTAATTAAATTAAGATATACTGCTCCAGATGCACAATTTGTTTGGTTAACAATTAACGGACAGTTACAAACGCCAAGTGTTGACTATAAGTTAACTGATGATAGGAAATTTATCAAATACTTCGGTAGTATTATAGATAATGATGTAATCGAAACTATACAGTTCAGTTCAACAGGTGAAAATAAAATTAAATTTGGATTTAGACAATTTAAGGACGTACTCAATAGAACTCATTATAAGAGATTAGGAGATAAGTACGTATATAAATTAGCTAAAGACTTATCAATGTTTGACAAAGAGATTTTAATTGACGATGCTACAACTATTCCGGCACCTGACAAGAGTAGTAAAATACCAGGTATTGTGTTTATTAATGGCGAAAGAATTGAATATTTAATTAAGACAGGTAACATATTAAAGCAGATTACTAGAGGAACTTTAGGTACAGGCGTTGCAAGTGTACACGAATCAGGTAGTGACGTATTTGATCAAGGTATACAGCAAACAGCACCATATTCTGATTATGTTACAAAAGATGTATTTACAGGCGATGCATCAACTAGTGCATACCAGTTGTCGTTTATACCAAAGTCTGTAAATGAATTTGAAGTGTTTGTAGGCGGAAAAAGACTAAGAAAAACAGCAATTTCAGTATACAATGCTTCAATTAATTTAGATTCACCAGAGGCTGATGTTACTAGCCCTGCTGAATTTAGCGTAGACGGTACTACAAACGCACTTACACTAGCAAATACTCCAGGATCAGGTGTAAGTATACAAGTAATACGTAGACAAGGTAAGGTTTGGACCAACATTGGAGTTACAAACGGGGTGGGATATTCGAATCAGTCAATAGAAAAGGCAGATAGTTTAGTTTCACAGTTCTTTAAGGCGGAAAAGGTGTCGCTTCCCAAATAAATACAGTTGTAGGAAAACAATATGAACGATAAATTTAAAGAAGAAAACGGTGTCATGTTACAAGGACACATTAAAATAACAAACCCTGAAACTGGGGAAGTACTTGTTGATAAACGTAATGCTATTCATTACGAGAACATGAGTATTTCTCTTGCAGAAAGTTTAGCAAATGCTGGAACTGGTTTTGTATATCAAATGGCATTTGGTAACGGTGGCACTAACATTGATCCTACAGGTATTATTACATACCTTACACCAAATTCAACAGGAACTAATGCTAGTTTATACAACCAAACATATGTTAAAGTTGTTGACGATAGAAGTGTTAATAACGTAGATCCTGCAAGAAACAAAATTGAAACTAGACACGTAAGTGGTACAAACTACACAGATATATTAGTAACATGTTTATTAGATTATGGTGAGCCAACTGGACAAGACGCAACAGATGCGGCAACGTCAACAGATAGCTTATACGTTTTTGATGAACTAGGATTAGTTAGTTATAATAGTGCAGGTACTGGTAGATTACTTACACATGTAATTTTTCACCCAGTACAAAAGTCTTTGAACAGACTTATACAGATTGACTATACTGTAAGAGTACAGAGCTTATCAGGATTTAATGAATAATGGCATATACAATTAACTATTCAGATACAAGTAAAGGTACTATTACAATTGAAGATAGTACAATTAACCAGACTACTAGTTTAAACATTCCTGGTAGAAATACAACTAGCTATGGTTCAGTTATTGCTGAAAGTTTTTTGCACTTACTAGAGAATTTTTCTAAAACATCTTCACCAACTAACCCAGTACAAGGACAATTATGGTACGATAGTACTGATGGTGTTAGTACTTTAAAAATTTATGATGGAACATCTTGGGTACCATCGGGCGGTATTAAAAAAGGAACAACACAACCAGATGTTTCTTCTGCACTAGCAGGAGACTTATGGAGCGATACAGATAACAATCAGTTATACCTGTTTACAGGTAGTGCTTGGATATTAGTTGGACCAGAATATAGTGACGGTTTGCTAACAGGTGCAAAACCTGTTGTTATTACAGGTAATGACGAAATAAATTATACAGTATTACAAGTTGAAGTAGGTGGAGGAATTACAGCAATCTTTTCAACTAAGTCTTTTCAGCCAAAAACAGTTATTACAGGATTTACAAGTATTAAACCAGGAATTAACTTATCAACTGCTGACTTAGGCGGTGCAGGTGTAGGTAAGTTTATTGGTACATCAGAAAAAGCAGAAAATTTAATTATTTCAGGAACAACAGTTTCTGCAAGTAGTTTTTTAAGATCAGATGTAGCAAGTACAGCAGATTATAAATTAACAGTTAGTAATAACCAAGGTATACAAATCGGCCAAGATGCGTTAGTTACGCTTGATGTATCTGGAACATCAGGGGTACTAACTAACCTTACATCAGGTGCTAGTTTAGATTTAAAAGTTAATAACTTAGGTGTTATTAAAAATGTTATTAGGGTCGACTCTACAGAAAAAGTAGGTATTAATAATATTAGTCCTTCAGAAGCATTAGATGTTACAGGAAGTATTCAAACAAGTGCAAACCTTCTAGTTAACGGTGTAACAGATAGTTCTAGTATTGGCACAGGCGCATTAAAAGTTGCTGGTGGTGTTGGTATTGCTAAAAAATTATACGTTGGAACAAATTTAAATGTAGCAGGAATAACTACTACAGCAAATATAATTCCAGCAACAACTAACTTACACACATTAGGTACAGCTTCAACTAAATGGCAAAATATTTACTCTACTAATTTTGTTGGTAACTTAACTGGTAACGTTACAGGTACAATTACAGGTAGATCAGGATCTACTAGTAAACTTGCTACAGCAACAACATTCCAAGTTACAGGTGATGTAACATCAAATTCAGTTATATTTGACGGCCAACAAGGCGGAACATCAAAGACTTTTAGTAGTACAATTAGTAATACATTTATTGCTAACAAAGCAGAAGTTCCAACACCTAATTCAGACGATGAGATTATTATTAATAGAACATCAGGAACTCCGGGTGTTTATAAGATAACACAGAATAACTTACTATCAACAGTTCCAACTATTCCAGTTGGTGTAATAACACCATATGGTGGAGTAACATCTCCAGCAGGGTGGTTATTGTGTGACGGTAGTGAAGTTAGAATTGCTGACTACTTAACTTTATACAATTCTATCAAATATGCGTTTAAAGACCAAGGATCAGTTACTTCAGGATTTTTTGCATTACCTGATATGAGAGGTAGAGGTGCATTAGGTGCTGATAATATGGGCGGAACTAGTTCGAATAGAGTTACTGACGTTAATGCTGACACAGTTGGATACTCAGCTGGTGTTGAAAGTAGCCAAATTAAAGTTGAAAACTTACCAGAACACGAACATGATTTAAGAGCACCAAGTGGAGCTCAGTATTATGTAATTAGAGATGTGTCTGGAACTCCAGCAGATCCAGATGCTATTGTTTACGATGCACCACAAGGTACATCAGCGGGACAGGCGTATCCAACGTCAGGTGGTGTACTACTTAGTGAGTTTGCCGCAGACGGTTCAGCTACAAGTATTTCATCCTTAGGAATTGCTTATAACTTAATGAATCCTTACTTAACAGTAAACTACATTATCTATACAGGAGTAGGCGGCTAATATGGCATATCAAATTAATAAAACAAACGGTGGCTTACTTGTTAATCTAGCAGACGGACAAATTGATGTAGCATCAACTGATATTACATTAATTGGAAAAAACTACACAGGATTTGGCGAATCAATTAACGAAAATTTTGTGAAAATGTTAGAAAACTTTTCAAATACAACAGCACCATTAAACCCACTAGCAGGACAACTATGGTGGGATAGTACAAACTTAAAATTAAAAGTCTACACAGGTACAACCTGGGCAACTAGTGGAGGTACTTTTGTAAGTGCTACACAACCTAGTATGGTATCTGGAGATATTTGGATTAATAATGAAACAAACCAATTATACTTTTATGATGGTACAGACTTAACACTAGCAGGACCAATATATAATAACTTCCAAGGACTAACGGGTCCACAGGTTGTATCAGTGCTTGACGCTCAAGGTACAAGTAGAACAATTATTAAGTATTGGATTGGCGGATCACTTGAAGGTGTTTGGAGTTCGTTAGCATTTATTCCTCAAAACGTAGACACAATACCGGGCTTTTCTGGAAATGTTGCTAAAGGATTTAATCCTGTTGATGCAGACTTTAACTATCAAGGTACATCACTCAAATCTTTAGCTATTGAAGATTCACAAGGGGTATCAAGAACTGCTGAACAGTTTTTAGCATCTGATAGTAACGATGCTACTTCAGGTAAACTTAATGTTAGAAATAATTCAGGTATAGTTGTAGGATTAAGTGATAATACTGAAATGAAAATTGTTAGTAACTCTTTTGTTGCTGAGAACCAAATTACTAACGAAGATTATAAAATTAGAGTTAGAAAACAAACTGGTCTAGTTGATGCAATAGTAATTAAAACGTCAACCAGTCATGTTGGAATATTTCAATCAACTCCAGCTTATACATTAGATGTAGGCGGCGACCTAAGAGTTACAGGTTCTTTAATTGTTGAAGGTGCAACAACAGCAGTTGAAGTTGATAATTTAAAAGTCAAAGATAAAAATATTCAATTAGGTTTGTCAGATGATAGTACATTACTAAATGATGCCGCTGTTGACGAAGGTGGTATTATAGTTGAGTCAGCACAAGGTAGTAAAGACTGGTTATGGAGAAATAGTACTAACTCTTGGACAACAAACGTTAACATTGACTTAATTGCTGGTTCGGCGATTAAAATGGGTGGTGTTGAAATTATTAAAGGTACAGATGCTAGTGGTATTACTGCACTAGGTGCGTTGTCAACAGCATCAATTGGTAATATACAGTTTACTGGTGGTATTAATATGACTACTGGTGCTACTGACAGTGACGGAAATGGATTAAAATACACGTTAGCTGGTCACCATAATTATAACAATCAAAAAATTACAGGGGTCGCAGACCCTACAAATGACCAAGACGTGGCTACTAAAGCATATGTAGATAGTGCAATTAATACAGAAACTATTCCATTAGCTTTAGATATTACAGGACTAACTAATAGTCAAGTAGCACTGGTTATTAACGATATTGCACCAGCGGCTACTAAACAAGATGGCACAGAAGCTAGGATACATTGTACAGATACAACATCTGCAAACACAACGTTACCAGCATCAGCATTAAATACATCTTTTAATACAAGTTTAGAGTCTGTACAGAAATTAGACGGTAGCGGTGCTGATGACGGATCAGCTAGTGTTATTGGTAGTGCTACATTTAACGATGTTACAGGTAGTGTTACACTTACAGTTAACAGAACACTTAAACTATTTAGGATAGTATCTGGGACATGGACTTATATACAAGACTTAACTTCAAGTGTATAAGATAAATATAACTATAATTAGGGGTTAATAAATGGCATACGTAATAAATTTAACAAATGGTACACAAATAGCTACTATCGAAGATGGTACTATTGATCAAACTACCACGCTTAAATTAGTCGGTAAGAACTATGCTGGTTACGGAGAGATACAGAACGAAAATTTTGTCCACTTAATGGAGAACTTTTCAAGTGCCAATCAACCAGCTAGTCCATTATCAGGACAAGTTTGGTTTGATAGTAGTGTAAAAAAACTAAAGTTCTACGACGGAACTAAGTTTAGAACAACAGGTGGAGCAGAGATTGCAACATCACAACCAGTTGGACTTACAACTGGTGATTTTTGGTGGGATACTAGTAACAATCAATTATACGCACAAAACAGCGATGGTGCATTTGTATTAATTGGACCACAATCAATCGGTGATACAGTTAGTGCAATGGTTACTGCTACTGTTAAAGATACTTCGAACGTTAATAGAACAGTTATCAAAGCAACAGTTAACGATAGTGTAATTTATATTATTAGTGATACTGAATTTACTATAGATACTACAGACTCATCTAATACTATCACAGGTTTTGATGTTATTAGACAAGGATTAACCCTAAGAAATACTACAGCTTCTACAACAGGAGTAACATCAACTTCTTATAGATATCATGGTACAGCAACTAACGCTGAAAAACTTGGCGGAGTTGCCGCAAGTAACTTTATTCAATCGGGCGGAGGATCATCTCCAGTATTTTCAACAGTTGTAAGATTTGCAGATGCAGGTATTACAATAGGTGCCGCAAACGATTTTGCACTCTTTATTGATTCTACAGGATCAGGTGATGAAGCTGTTGCTCAAAACACAGTTGGACAAAAAATTAGATTTAAAGTACAATCAGCTGGTGGAGTTGCAACAGAGCCGATGCATGTTAGTTCAGTTGGACTTATTCCAACAACAACTACAACTTATGACATTGGTGATACAAACTATAAATGGAGAGCAATGTATGCTACTAACTTCTACGGTTTAGCAACTAACGCACAATACCTACAAGTTGGTGCAAACTATAGAACAGGTGATACAAGTCCTACAAATAATACAGTTGCAGTACGAGATGCAAGTGGTAACTTATCAGCAAATATAT
>Ga0257110_1000537_pt1 | contig 18192 bp, 11 predicted proteins | sample LP_taG_7_FD_190184 | JGI IMG/M metagenome (GOLD analysis project Ga0257110, IMG submission 190184) | Marine microbial communities from Northeast Subartic Pacific Ocean, Canada - LP_J_2015_P26_10m | ecosystem: Environmental > Aquatic > Marine > Oceanic | place: Canada: Northeast Subartic Pacific...
TGTCCAGCGGCGTTATTACCAAATTGGAAGAGCTTGCCCCAGGTGCCGGTGCCTGTATCGGTATACCATGTTTCGATGGTCACGCCAGTAGCCCCGAAGTTTCCGCCGATATCGACGGGATTGGTGAAGGTCATACGGTTAGCATCGATAGATGACCCCAGACCTGTGAGACTTAGTTGTCCAGAGGAAATGGTCGCTCCGCCTTCGAGAATGCCGGTGTTGCCGCCGACCGAGTCAGTCGTATCAGCATCGAAGGAATAGCGGTGGGCAAGAGTGGCACCTTGCGCAGGCAAAAAAGGTGCTAGGGAAAGGATAAAACTGAAAAGTTGGATGATGTTTTTCATAGAATGAGAACAAAAATTGTTTTGGGGTTAATTGGGTGTTTGTAAGAATAAGCTTACCCAATTCGAGATTCAACAGATGAAAGCTATCTGTAAATTAATGGTTGGGGCTAATTTGTGCGAACATGAAAGATTCCGTGTAAAAGACCCGCTCCAAGAAGGAGGCGGGCCTTGGAAAAAATTAAAGGTGATATCCTCTTTTAGGCCCGTCGACGACGCAAGAAGAGAAGTCCTCCAGCGAGGGTAAGAAGAATCCCACTGGGTTCTGGCACTAAACTATTAGGTCCAGATGCAAAGTTAGTCCCAACTTCGGCCGCACTGAGTTCGCCAGACCAGATTCGGAATTCGTCGACCGAGCCGTTCATACCAGGATCGCCCCAGCTTGTGGCGCCGATCGCTTCGAAGGTAGTATTGATAGAGGAGAGATCGTTGGTGTCGACATCAGTGAGTTTTTGGTTTCCGTCGATCCAAGTGTTGAGATTGCCGTCTGGGGATACGGTGATAGCAAGATGGTGTTGAGCGTTTTGTGTGATTTGTTCTCCGAAGAGCTTTGCTCCATCGCGATCGACGCCGGTTTGTTGTCCATTTCCTCGAGTAAAGGTAAAGGCAAGTTCTTGTCCTGCGGCATTATTGCCAAATTGGAAAAGCTTACCCCAAGTGCCGGTTCCGCCGTCGGTGTACCACGATTCGATGGTCACGCCAGTCGTCCCGAAGTTTCCACCAATATCAACGGGATTGGTAAACGTCATTCGGTTGGCCGCGGTGCTAGCACCAAGACCTGTTAGGCTCAGCTTCCCGGACGAGACAGTTGATCCGCCTTCGAGAATACCGGTGTTGCCACCGACCGAGTCTGTCGTATCAGTATCGAAAGAATATCGATGAGCGAGTGTAGCGCCATTGGCGATCCCGACTACGAACGCAGAAGTTAGAATGAAATGTGCTCTCATAATCTATTTCAAATTGCTAAATTAACAGATGAACAATAAACCAGGCCGCACTGGAGTGTAAATCAAAAGTTTAGATAGTTTTGTGCCGTATATGGAAGGTTTTGAGATCTTGGAGGACTCAAATTCGCTATCCTAACGTTACCAAAGTGCTAACAATAGCCTGAGTTTGCTAAGGCTTTGTTTTAAAATATGAGTGTTGAGTAGTTTTGGATCTCTTAGAGGATAAGGTATTCGCTGCCTGTATGGTTGTTGCTCAAATTGGCCTTTGGCCGTTTTCATTTATTCATTTTGTTTTGCAAAATAAGCTTGGTGTAGACGAGAAAGTAAATTTAAAGATAGCAGGATTTTAGTTATGAAGATTTTTCGGCTAGTTTGGGCGGCGAGTATTACGGTTATTGTTTCGTGTGGTGAGAAGAGTGGACCAGAGAGTGAACAAGAGGCCAGAGATCACCAGGTTTCAGCCGAAGAGGCTTATGCTAAAATGGTGAAGACAGAGGAAGTGATAGCGGAGTTGGTTGGGCCCGTGAATCGGTTAAAGCGGGCCGTGGCAAATCTGAAAGTTGGCTGGAATGAAAAGCTTTTTATTAAGGGAGCTAGGTTTAAGGCGATTGCCGATTTGAAATTTTCACAAGGGGATTTCCCCGGGGTTGAAATGGGTGAGTTTTCTCTTGGGAAAGAAGAGCTGGAACTGAGAGGGGAGCGTGAAATTTGGAAGGCCTTATTTGAAAGGGTGTGGAGATTAGAAAAAGTTAGTTTTGGGACTTTGGAGGGAGCTTTTGGTAAATCGGGAGATTTTCATACGAAGCTAAAGGTGACTTTGCGCGGTAAGACAGCTGAAGGAAAGTTGGGGGCATGGGATGGGAAACTGGGGATTTGGTGGGTCAAGAGAGAGGGAGAGTGGCTAATCCGTCTTATTGAAAATCTGGAGTTGAAAGAGATGGTTTGTGAAAAACCGTTTTTTTCAGATGTTTTAGATCGAGTTCTAAGGTCACCCGAGGATTTGCAGAGAGCGCAGCATTCGGTCCATGACCAGTATGTTCGAGATGTGTTTTTTACAGGTGAAACGAAATTTTCATACCCGCGACACTACTGGAATTATATCGCTACTTGGGATTCGTTGGATCAGCACACCTCGGTATCAGTTGTAGATTTCGATGAGGATGGGTGGGATGATTTTTATGTTACGGCTCGGTGGGGTCGCAACCAGTTATGGAGAAATCGAGGTGATGGGACCTTTGAGGAAGTTGCGCAAAAAGTAGGCTTGGACTTGGATGGAGTGTGTAATTGTTCTCTTTTTGCGGATTTTGATAACGATGGTGATAAAGATGTCTTTATCGGGAGAAGTTTGGAGCGAGGGCGGTTTTTCATAAATGTAGGTGGAGTGTTTGTTGATCGAACGGAGGAGAATGTAATTGGAGGAATGCCTTATTGGACTTCAGCAATGTCATCAGCCGACGTGAATGGAGATGGGTTGTTGGATCTATATTTGGCGACATATCGATTGCCGATTTCTCGGCCTCGAAATATTTTAGCGACCGAATTTTTGACACCGGAGGAACAAGTCGAATGGAAGCGGAGGAGGGGGCAGGACCATCCGGTTTTTCGTTTGACCGGGCCACCGAATGTTCTGCTGATCAATCAGGGGGATGGGAGGTTTTCAAGATCACTAAAAGCTGGAGGAGCAGACTTATGGTTGTCGAGTTTCCAGGGCACGTGGTCAGACTATGACAATGATGGCGATCCGGATTTATTTGTGGCTAATGATTATGCGCCAGATTATGTTTTTCGAAACGAGGAAGGACGTTTGGTAGATGTCACGAATGAAGTGGCAGGAAATGAATTAGAGGGTTTTGGAATGGGAGTATCCTTGGGAGACTATAATAATGATGGGTTTCTCGATCCTTACTTCACTTATATGTATTCCAAGGCTGGGAGTCGAATTACCAAAATGTTCGATGGTTTAGAGAACCGAATGTATGAGGGGGTCAAAGGAAATAAGTTATTGCGGAATACGGGTGCCAAATTCCAACCCGTTAATTGTGAGGTATCTCAGGCCGGATGGTCGTGGGGTGGGCAGTTTGCTGACTTCGATAATGATGGTTTTTTAGACCTTTATGTTGCGAATGGTCTCTATACGCCACCTTCAGGGACTGAAACTGAAGTTGATTTGTGAAGTAGTTTGTGGCGCGCGGTCGTGCGTTCGGATAGTAATCTCAGTAAACAGTTTTCCGAAGAGGGAGTTGATGTAAGGCAGTATGGGGTGATGCCGGGGGTAATTGACACAAGTAAGAAGGTTGATGGTAATCCAGTCCTGAGGAGTCACTCATTTAGTGGGAAAGAAAGTAACAGTGTTTTCTGGAATCAAGGGGGAGAGGCATTCAAGGACATTTCTGGGGTGACTGGCTTAGACAGTTTAGCAGATGGGAGAGCATTTGCGTTTTTTGATTTTGACCGGGACGGGCGGAACGATGTCATTTTGACAAATACGAACGAGCCACAGTTGCAGCTATTCAGAAATGAAATAGAAGAACCGGGCAACGCGATCCGGGTAAAGTTAGTTGGGGGTAATTTAACGGCTCAGGTGTCTGAGGAATGGAGTCCTAGAGATGGTATTGGAGCTCATGTGTTGGTCGAGATTGGAGAAAAGACCCTGCGTCGTGAACTGCGGGCAGGCGATGGGTTTGCAGCGCAAAATAGTGAGACCTTACTAATTGGTATTGGAAATGCGGACCACGCGGATGAGATAACGGTGTTTTGGCCTTCAGGAAAAAAGAGTGAAGTAGGGATGGTGAAAGCGGGGGATTTGGTGACGATTGATGAGAGAGTTGGTGAGGTCGAAGTTCTTAAAATTGCGAGATCGGTTATTCCCGAAAAAGTTGTTTCGCCAAAGCTAGATCGTTTAGATTTAGCAGTCGAACAGGAGTTGAATGTGGTGGTGACCTTGGCAACCTGGTGTCCAGTTTGCCAAGGGGAAATAGAGCATTTGAAGTGGCTCTCGAAGAAGGTGGAGGGGCTGGGACTCTATGCCTTTCCGATAGATAAAAAGGAGGGTGAGGAAGAGTGGCGAAAGTTTGAGGCAGCCTTTAAACCACCTTATGAGATTTTACGTGAAGTAACTAAGAGGGGTGAATTGGAAGCTCTTATGGAGAAAAATTTCGGTGAGACCCCGTTACCTTCGAGTTTTATTTTGGACAAAGAAGGCAGAGTTTTGAAGGTGATGAAAGGCACCCCAACGTTATCGGATTTAAGGTCATTTACTCGGTAATCGAAATGACCATTTTCGAGCTGGTTGGTTTATAATTAGTAATTTTTCCTGACGGCCAATGGACAGTGATTTTCTCAAGAATGTCCTTGGGTGGGACAGTGATAAAGATCGAGGGTGAATTTTGGGAAGAGAGGCCTTGGCCTAGATTTTTTCGAAAAGCGCGTTTGGTTTTTGAGGTGTGGACGATAACGACAGCACCAGCGGCATCCCTGTTACTTGTTGTGCCGATGAGATTAAGGCGCACGAGACGACCTTTTTCGTGATTACCAATTTCTGAGAAGCGATTACGAAAAATACGGAGACGTGGGAATGAAGTGCTAGCAAGGGCAATATCGAGCCAGCCATCGTTGTCGTAGTCGAAGAGCGCGAAAGAGCGTGAATCTTCGCTGGCATCAATTCCACTGATGAGGGAGTGGTCGTTGAAGCTGCCGTTCTGAGAGATGAGGAGGCGGTTACGCTCATTTCCGCTTAGCGAGTTACTACGGTATGCGGGACCTGATGAGGAAGTTTGTTTGACCCGGAGTTGAAAATTTAGAAGCGGTGATTGCCAGGCGCTAGATTTACGAAATACTTCTGGCTGTGTTGGATCAGTGAGCACGACCGTGCTCCAGAAGCAACTTCACAAATCTAGATTAGTCGCAACTGCTTTTGGGGCAGAGTAATAGCCGCAAGGGACGTAAAGATCGAGATGGCTATCGTTATTAAAATCTGCAAATTGGCCCCCGAATGACCAACCAGTACGGGTTTCATCAGCATTGGGGGCAGCGACTTGCCGAAAAGTTCCGTTGTGGTTCTCATAAAGGAAGTTGCCCCGAGCGGAAACCTTAATACGAGGATCGACCTCTCCAACTAGCTTGATGATACGATTGCCGGCTTTGGAATACATGTTGGAGACGAAAAGGTCGAGATCGCCATCATGATCGTAGTCACCGAGTGAAGTGCCCATCCCAAAGGCCATTTTTCCATCAGGAAAAGTTTCTTTAAAGGCTTCCGTGAAGATTGGATTAGGGGAGCCTTTTGGGGTGTCATTTCGGAGGTAAGAATCGGGCGAAAAATCGTTGCAGACGTAGAGATCGTCATCGCCATCACTGTCAAAATCTGCCCACGTAGGTTGATAGCTTTTTCGCCAAAGTTTGATCACGTCTCCGCCCGCTCGTTCGAGTCGACCATTTCCACGATTCATTAGGAGGATATTTGCGGCACCTCTATCATCGAAATAAGGGTGTGAGCCTTGGGAGAGTTTATTGAGATGGGCTTTATCGGCAGGTGGGAGGTAATAGTCCATCCACGAGGGGTTGACGTCAGTGCCGGGAGTGTAGGTGGAGAGATAGACATCAAGAAGGCCGTCACGATTGACATCAGTGGCACAGGCAGACACGACGAAAAATTGCTTGCCGAGGTCGGAGAGGCGTGAGGTGACATTTTCAAAGCGGCCTCCGCTGTTTTGAAAATACAGCGTCGGTTCAAGAGAGCGACAAACAAGAGCATCAGGGTCGCCATCGTTATCAAAGTCGGCAAATAGGATGAAATTAACACAGTAGCCAGGAGTGAGTCCAGATTCGAGAGTTGTGTCTCTAAATGTTCCGTTACCAAGATTGCGAAAGAGTTGTGGCTCGAGGTATCGGGCTGTGATTAAAAGGTCATCGTGTCCGTCAGAGTCGTAATCGACAACGCTGACAGAGGGGTATTGGAGGGCGCTTTCCATGTCTGGGACACCCGCGTATTCTCGTTTTGGAAGGATCAATTTTTTTTCAGTGAGAGCTTGTTCGGTGATCTCGTAATGCTTAGAGCGTTGAGCCTCGTCACGGGAATAGGAGGAGGGAATAGCCTGGTTTGTGACATCCTGAAAAAGGGTTTGCTCAGAAGCTAAAGATTGGAAGTCGAGTTGGGACCAGTTGATGAGTGATGGGGATTCTTCGGGAGAAACCCAGGTGAGGTCTTGTTTGGCTTGGATTCCAATAAGAGAGCCAACTTCGTCTTTGAGGAGTCCTTCGAACTTAGTTTTTGTGATGAATTCTTTTTCTTCATAGCCTCCTGAGAGAATACCAAAAGACGCATTGAGCCAGGTGTAATTTGGAGTGAGATATGGGCGCCAGGCAGGTGGGATGCGTTCAGCAGGAACGTTTTTTGAGCGGAGATCTTGAGCGAGATTTTTGAGATGAGGAGTGAGCTTGAGAACCATTTCCTCGGTTTGAACTAGGCGCGTTGCGATTTCGTCTGGCGAGGCTCCAGTCTGATCCTGTAAAGGAGGGGTTGGGCTTTTTTTGGTTTCCTTGCATGAAGCAAGAATAATGCAAAGGAAGAGTAATAGTTTCATCGGAGGCTGTGATTTTTACGGAAGGCTCCTGGGGTAAATCCAGTCGCTGCTTTAAAAGTTTTAGCGAAATGTTGGCGGCTGCTGAACCCAGAAAGTTGGGCTACATAATCAATCGTGTATTCCGGGTTGCCGAGAAGGCGCTTCGCGATACTTATCCTAGTCTCGACGATCGTAGCGTGGATAGATCGCCCCGTGAATTGACGGAAACGTCTTTGGAGTTCGCGTTTCGATAAAGAAACGTTTTTGACAACATCATCGACTCCGATGAGGCTACCAGCATTACGGTTGATGAAACGGGCTGCTAGGGCAACTGCGGGGTCATTAATTGCGAGCTCGCTGGAAGAGCCTCGCACAACGAGTTTGGTTGGAGGAATAAAGATGGGGTCATCTTTGGGGGCTTTGCCTTCAAGAAGCTGGTTGAGAAGACGAGCTGCTCGATAACCGATCTCATAATGAGAGGCATCGATACTGGAAAGAGTAGGATTACAGATGTTGCAGCTAACGGCATCGTTATTCACACCAACGAAGGCAATATTTTCTGGGATGGTAATGCCAATTTGTTTCGCAGTTTCGATGAGGATGGGAGCAATGTGGTCACAAGAGACGAAAATCCCAATGGGGAGGGGAAGAGAGTGGAGCCAGGAAAGCGTCAATTTTTTATAAATGGCGCTCTTTGAAAAATGTAATTTGGGGACGTAGAAGGTGGATGTTTTACAACCAAGTTTTGCAGTGGCGTTCTTAAAGTGATCTCCCCTGAGGTCGGACCAACGAGTGTGTTCGATGCCGCAGAATCCAAAATTGTTGAAGCCCTGTTCCCGAAGATGTTTGAGAGCGAGCTGAGCGATGCCGGCATCGTCGGTATGAACGAGGGGAATTGAACTGTCGGAGTGATCGCCTAAGATATCGACAACGGGAATTCCTTTTTCAACAAGGGCTTTAGCCCGAGAAAGAGAGTGGGTATCATAGATCCTGGTTATGACCCCATCGACCGGCATTTTTGGATCAAGAGGCTCAATATGAGACGGGCCAGAGTTGTCTCCGTGGAGAGACCAGCTCCCGGCGTTGTGGTGAACATCCCAGCGATTAATCTCGCCTACAAACTTTGAGATGCCCAGTAGCATGTCTCGTCCAGGAGCGATCGCAGTTTCGATTTCGAGTAGAATTCGCTTACGATGTTGTGATTTCACGCTAATAATAATGCCATGGGTAGATATTATTTGACCGTCAGATCTAAGATTATGGAGAAGATCCAAAGTAAAGGGGAGGAAAAAGGACTTTTTTCTGGAAGCTATTGCGCCAGAAATTAAGGTCTTAGGTTTTTTGGATAGAAAGAATGAAGCATCGATCTAGCGGCCTTGAAGATCAAGAATTTGGCACTCAGGGTAAGTGAATCAGACGAGGCTTTCTCTGACCATAGGATTGAAGAGAGATCAAATGGATCACGCTCCTTTCGCTTCCTAAAGTGTGCCGAGCGGCCAGCACATGAAAAGGAAATCGCCAAGAGTGAAATAAAAAATGGTCGAAGAGTGTGACTGAGTTGCTAGGCTATCTGTCGTATATCAAAAATTTATGAAGCCAGAAATTCATCCATTGTCTATTGACCGCCGTTCTTTTCTTCGTCATTCGACTGTCGCCGCGGCAGGACTGGGATTTGGAGCGATTCCTATTATCGGTGCTGAAAAAGAGGAAAAGAAGCCAGAGGCAGAGACTTTGGTGAAGACCTTTTATGATTCTCTCAGCGAGGAGCAGAAGAAGGCGATGTGTTTTCCTTATGATCACAAGCTTCGCTTGAAGATTGAAAATAACTGGCTGATCACGAAGTTGCTCGTTGAACATTACACCAAAGATCAACAGGCGATGATCAAGGAAATCTTCATGGGGATTCATAGTGAGGAGTATGCTGAAAAAGTTTACGACCAAGTGGAATGGGATAGTGGGCTTGACGGTTTCGAGGGCGGGTCATCGGTGGCAATCTTTGGAACGCCAGGGACGGGGAAATTTGAGTTTGTTTTGACTGGGCGTCATTGCACGCGTCGTTGTGATGGAGACTCGAATGAAGGAACTGCTTTTGGCGGACCCTTGTTTTACGGACATGCGGCCGATAGTTTTAACGAGAAGGCGGATCATAAGGATAATGCTTATTGGTATCAGGCGGTTCGTGCGAATGAGGTTTATCAAATGCTTGATGGCAAGCAGCGCCAATCGGCGCTCTGTGGAAAGAGTCGCGGTGAAAAAGGCCGGGCTACCGTGAAGTTGACTGGAAAGAAAAAGGGCCTCGATGGTATTCGCGTTGGCGATATGAGCGGGGACCAGAAAGGGCATGTTCGTAAAGTGCTTGGCGATCTCATGGCACCTTTCCGCGAAAAGGATTCCAAGGAAGCGCTAAAGTTGGTCGAAGCTGGAGGCTTGGACAATATTCATATGGCTTTCTACAAAGAGGAAAATATCGGGGAGGATGAGATTTGGGATGTCTGGCAGTTGGAGGGACCTAACATGGTTTGTTACTTCCGCGGAAAACCGCATGTTCATGCCTGGATGCATATCAAGAAGCCGGTATGATCCGGGAGTTGTTCTTGGCCGGGCTTCTGGCAGCTCATTCGGCCTCTGGTCATGAATTAACTGGGCACACCATATTACTTCGTCCGATTATATTGACTAACGATGCGGGCGATGGTGCGGCCAAGGCCAACTTACCGGAGGAGTTGATTGATTTGCCATTTCGCCGATGGGATCTTGATTTTCAAATTCTTGAGCCAGTGAAATGGTCGCGCCGCGAGTTTAGGGATGGTGAGATTGATGTAGACGTGATCGTGAAGGCGGCGATGGAAGAGGGCGTTTTCCGGCAACCTCGGCGAATTGCAAATATATTTTTCGCACGCAAGATCAATGGTAGGTCGGCTCCAAATGGTCTTGGACAGGAGCCCGGATGGGTCACTTTTATTGCGCAGGGTGATAATCCTCCGCTTGGGCAAGATGCCTTTGTAGTGGTGCACGAGGTGGCCCACAATTTGGGGCTGTCTCATACTGTGGAAGATGACGATGTGCCGTCAGATATTCCTAATGTGATGGGTGATGGTGATTTTTTAGACCGTATTCGGGAAGATGGCATCACAAGGGATCAAGCTGCGACTATTTTAAAAAGCCCCTTGGTTCGCGAGACAGTAAAGTGCCTTGAGGTAGACGAAGGACGGCGAGCTTATCTTGGGGAGAATTTTGAGGCTTATTACACGGAACTCAATCGGCGCGAAGTTGAGGCGATGACTGAGGAAGCGGTGGGGAAAGCTCTGAAAGGTGAAGCTTTGGAAAAAGAAGCGCGAAAGAGGTTCGGAAATGCTGTGATGGATTTTACTCGGGAAGAAAGAGAGGTTGTTCTTTGGATGGTCGGGGAGTATCGCAAGCTATTGGTGGAAGATTTTCCGGTTCTAGCCAACCAACCATGGCAGGTGGTTAAGGTGAAGGGGGATCATTGTGGGGGGTTTTGTCATACTCGTGGCTTGTCTGTGGTGATTGCCGAGGGGGCGCTTGATCGCATGATGAAGGACTATCGTCAGTATGGAAAAGGTAGGAAGACGCTGGCGGGTGCAGGGACGATTATTGTTCACGAACAAATCCATGTGCTTCAGCGATGCTTCCCCCAAAAGTTTTCTGGGCTTTATACTGGGGCTTACGGATTCATCGATGGAAAGGTGGAGCAAGATGAGTGGGTGGAGCGTAATGAAATCCAGAATCCCGATGGACTGGAAGGAAATCGTTGGGTGGTGGATTACGAGGGTGATCATTATTGGTTAAAGACAATTCTCGATGAGAAGGATGACCCGGCAAGGATGCCAGCTTCCTTCCGAGAGGCGATCATGCCTCTCCAAAAAATGGGTGAGACCTATCGGGTAATTTTGAGAAAAGGAGAAAAGAAACCTGAGGTTATTGATCCAAATCTTATGAGAGACTGGAAAAACCAGTTCCCAATCCGTGCCGGACACGATCACCCCAATGAAATTTTTGCTTATCTCTTTCAGGCCGAGTTAACCCGAAAAATTTTGGGAGAGGAACCCTCTGGAGACCCAATGACGAAGAAAACGATGGCGTGGGCCCGGAAGGAATTGAGGTGATCTGGTCTGGGGCTATCTCACGATTATGACACCTCTCATGATGGTCCAGTGCCCGGGGTAAGTGCAGAGAAAAGGATATTCCCCAGGCGTTTTGGGAGCCATAAAGCGAAGGGTTTGAACTGTATCTTTCCTCAAGAGTTTAGTTGCGTGGAGAATGCGTTTATCGTTTGGAATGAAGCCCTTTTTCGCGGCTTCTGGATCGGCCGCCATACGATTGGCGGCTTCACCGATTTCTTGGATGGAGGTGCCTTGGTCGAGGATGAGCAGGTTGTGCTCGGTGACGTCGGGGTTTGAGAAGTGAAGACGAACCGGTTTGCCTGCTTTCACAGTAAACTTATCTTTGGTGAAGAGAAGTCGCTCGGGGATACAGGAAATTTCAATGGTTTGAAGGCCCTTTTGTGCGTCAAAAGAAGCTTCATTAGCATTTTTCGTGTTAGGTTTAAGCCTGTTTGATTTTTTGAAATCTGCGAGAGCCTTGGTGATAGTAGAAGCGTGTTGCGAATCTTGCCAGTGAGGTTTTAGAGCCGAGGAATTGAGAGTGGTGCTGATTGCGTAGGCAAGGTGGGTGTCTGCTTCTTGTTCTAATATCGGGGCAAGGGTATTTACGACTGAGGATGGGGTGATTGAAGAATCCGTCCGGTGGCTGTGTGAAGGGACTAGGTAGGAAGCACAGAGGACAGCTTCGCGGCGGACATGTTGGGAAGGATGGGAAATTCCGTAATTCAGAAAGTTGAGTGATTTCGAGGGTGGAAGCTTGGGAGCCCAGAAACGGAGAGGCCCAAAGGCGGAAGCGGCTACGAGGTGGTTGTCGGAGCGTATTAGTTTTTCCAAAAGCTCTAAGTTGGGCTGGTCGAAGGCTTGATGAAGCCAGAGAGATTCGAGAAGGTGTAGGGGGATCTTTTGTTTTTTTGTCCAAGCTAAAAGCGGGCTGAGTATTTCTTTAGAGGTCTTGCTTCGGAGCTCGCGCTTTGCCCAGTAACGGGTTCGGTAGTGAGGGGACTTAAGATGGTCGAGAAGTTCGGTGATGGAGGCTGTTGCGATTTTTGGCGCGGAATCAAGTTTGGCTTTTTTAGGAATAATGCGCCAAATACGGCCAGCTTTGCGGTCGCGGCGGGGATCGCGAAGAGAGTATTGGGCGTGGCCTTTGACAGGATTATACCAATCGCAGATATAAGCTGCGCCGCGTGGTCCGAAGCGAAAATCGACTGGGATGAAGGAGAGGTTGGTGGAGAAGATGAGGTCAAATTGATATTTTTCGGAAAAGTGGGCGGGTTCTTCATTCCAGTGGTGGAACTCGACGCGGTTGGTTGGTTTGTAGCGAACTTTGATGAAGCCACCTTGCATTTCCTTGGGCCAGAAGTCGTGAGAGACGAAGTCTTGTCCACAGACTCCGGAGTAGGCTTGCATCCCTCTGGCGCCCGGATGCTGGCTGGGGTAATCGGGATTGGTGGCGTGGAAGGTGGAGGCGAAGACGGGGTGAGACGCGACATGGTTTCCGTATGGGTCGAAGGTCACCCCCCAGGGGTTCGTATTTGGGTAGGCTCCGAAGGCGGTGAGCTTTTTTGTGGAAGGATGGTAGAGGAACCAGGAAGAGTTTTTGGCGCGGATCGGGCCGTAAGCGGTTTCGGTTTGGGAGTTGTGGAAGATGGATTCGCGGAAAAGAAGGTCTCCACCGGGAGTCCAGGTGAAATCGTGGAGGGCGTGGTGCGAATCCTCACAACCGAAGCCGGTAAAGACGATTTCACGGTGGTCCATTTTACCGTCGCCATCGGTATCAGTGAGATGGGTGAGGTGGGGTTCTTCGGAGCAGAAAACACCACCATTCCCATCAAGGACAAAAGAGAGGGGGATGTGAAGATCATCGGCCCAGGTGGTGCATTTGTCGGCTTTACCATCCTGGTTGGTGTCCTCAAGAATGATAATTTTATCGCAAGGTTTTTGGCCGGGGTAAACGTGAGGATAGGTGACGGAGGTGGAGACCCAAAGGCGGCCGTGTTTGTCCCAGCGCATTTGGATGGGGCAGGCCATTTCAGGGAAGTCTTCCTCGGAAGCAAAGCAATTGACTTCGAAACGTGGATCGATTTTGAAGGCCTTTAATTCATCGGCTGGGGAAAGGAACTTGTTTGCTCCGCGGGACAGGAGGACGTCGTCGAGTTTTGGGAGATTGGAGTCGTCTGGATTAACGAGTTTACCGGTGGCGACGGTTTTGTGAATGGCAGTGTCGCGATTGGCGACCATGAGATCGAAGTTCCGCATGGCGGGAAGAAAGTCGAGGTAGCCATAAGATTTATTACGACCCCCGGTGTAGTAGAAGGTGTTGAGAGGTCGGTAGCGGTAGTGAAATTGGGTGGCTTTGTCGACGACGAGTTGGCGGAGGTCTTCGTTGAGAGCGGTGGGGTCTTTTTCGAAGAGAGCCTTGAAGGCGATGTTCGCGAACTGGTGGTGCCCATGGATGTTATTTTGATGGCCATCAATGGTTCGTTGATTGATTTTACTAGCCATGATGTGGGCCTTGGTGCCATCAAAGATGTTGCAGAAACCGATGGAGTGCTTCTTCGCTCCTTTGGCAAGAGCTTGGGTGTAAAGTGCGAGGTTTTCGTTATTTCGATCACCGGCATTAACTGCAGCGATGTTCTCACTGGCTGTGGGAGAAAGAAGGATAATTTGAGCGGCAGTCTTTCCGTTGTATGCTTGAGTTTTGAGATGGGTCAGGAATTGATCAAGGCGTTTCCTGAAGCCAGGGAGGCCTTCTTTTCCGCCGAAGGATTCATTGTAGCCGTAGCTGGCAATGATGAGGTCGCTTTTGAAGTAGTGGAGATGTTGGTCAAGATCGCCGAAGTTATCTGGCCGGGGCATGAGATCGACTTCATCAGCTGGCCAGGCAAGGTTACGAATTGTAAGTTTATGCTTTGGATAGTACTGGTGGAGGAGAGTTTCGAGGTGGCCGAAGCGGCGTTCGGCATCAAGGAGAAGGTTACCGATGAGAGCGATACGGGAGCCGGGGGGGATTTTTAGGGGAAGCTTGGTTTTAACTGGTTGGATCTTGTTGGGGTGCGGCGAGGTTTTGCGATTGATATAGTATTTGGCGAGGTTTGGATCCTTAGAAGGCGTTTTACGGGCAGTCTTTGAATTTTTTGCGTCTCTTGCTTTGGTTGTGTTTTTTTCACGACGTTCATTGGTGGAAGGCGAAGTGCCTTTTCCAGGTCCGGACTTGCCATCGTATGAGATCTGAGCAAGAGCAGAAATTGAGGGAAAAAGAGCTAGGACGAAGAAGAGCTTCATGAGAGGTGGACGTTAGAGATTGGATAAAAAATGACAAGTTGAGGTTGTCTGATTGACGGGGGATAGTTGGGGAACGCATATTGGAACGATGAAATATCAAGTGATTCTCGTGTTAGTCATGATGGGAGTGAGTTTCGGGCGCCAGGCGAAGGAAGGAGACAAGGATGTCAATTATGACGAGGCCAAGATTCCGGCTTATGATTTACCCGATTTATTGGTGACGGTAGAAGGGAAGCGAATCACGACAGCGGAGGAGTGGTATGCCTTAAGAAGACCTCAGATCATGTCACTTTTCAGTAATCTGGTTTATGGGCGGGTTCCAGAGCCTTCAACACCGATGAAGCTTACTTTTCGGGAGGTGAAGAAAAACGAGGATTTTATGAGTGGGAAGGCAACGCGGAAGGATGTCGAAATTCAAATTAAAACGGAGAAGGGAGCGAAAACGATGAGGATTTTGCTCTTTGTTCCGAATGGGGTGAAGAAGCCGGTTCCGGCGATCATGAAACACAGCTTTAACAATACACGGTCGGGTGATTTTGACGTGGGATTTCTTAGGAAAGATCGGCTGAAAAATGGATGGCCGCTGGGAAAGATTCTGGATGCGGGTTTTGCTTTTTGCGCTGTTTATCACGAAGATTTAGTGAAGCATAATGAGGTCGAATTCAGGGATAGTATTCATCGGTTGTTTTATCCCGAAGGGCAGAGTTTTCCGAAGGCTCATGAGTGGGGGGTTCTTTCGGCTTGTGCTTGGGGAGGGATGCGTGCGTTAGATTATTTGGAGACCAATATTGATGTCGATGCGAAACGGGTGGCGATCATGGGGCACTCCAAGATGGGAAAAACGGCGTTATGGACAGCGGCTCAGGATGAGCGATTCGCAATGGCGATTTCGGCTCAATCGGGGTGTGCTGGGGCCGCCTTATGGAGGAGGAAATCAGGCGAGACCTTGAAGAAAATGGTGACGCGCTTTCCTTATTGGTTGTGTCGTAACGCCCAGAAATTCGTCGAGCAGGAAGATGACCTTCCGGTGGACCAGCATATGTTGTTGGCATGTATCGCACCGCGCCCAGTTTATGTGCACAGTGGGGTAAAGGACACGTGGGCTGATGGACGAGGAGAATATTTATCGGCCTATCATGCGAGTGAGGTTTATCGCTTGCTTGGTAAAAAAGGCATGGAAAGTGAGAAGTCGCCAGAGGTCGGGAAAGCGGTGATGGATGGTGAGGTAGGATATCACATCCGCAACGGCGGACATTCGATTGAACAGGGGGACTGGGAAAAATTTATCCAATTTGCTTCCAAACATTTAAAGAAGGATAATTGATCCAATGGGTAATCACTTATTACTGGGCAGTCGGTCGAGACCTATTTCCTTTTTTGAAAGAGCTTACTCTTTGATAGCTTGATAAATGATGGGTTTGAGGAGGTGCTCGAGATTCCAGTTGTAGGGAATGGTCTGCTCCATGGTGACGACCACGAGTTTGTCTTTGGGTGAGATCCAGTAGTGGGTGGATGCCATGCCGCCCCAGCCGTATTCGCCAACCGCTGAGTCTTTGGCCCAGCGTTTATCAGGGGCGATGCGAACGGAAAACCCGAGGCCAAATCCGGTGCCATGGCGTTGTTCCCCGAGGGAGATTGAAGTGATTTCGTCCGGGAGTTGATTAGTGGTCATGAGCTTGACGGTTTCTGCTGTGAGGTATTGCTTTCCCTGAAATTTTCCACCATTGGCGATCATCTGAAGAAACCGTCCATAGTCGTTGATCGTAGAGACAAGCCCACCACCGCCAGACAAGTTCGCGGATTTTTTGAGAAATGGGGAAGTCTTCCCAGGTTCCGAGGTTGTGAGGAAAATACCTTTGGTCTGGTAGACGTCAGCAAGGCGTTGGGCTTTCTCAGCAGGAACGTAAAAACCGGTGTCAGACATGCCGAGAGGAGTGAAGAACCTTTGTTGGAGGAATGCGTCGAAGGTTTGCCCAGAAGCAACTTCGATAACACGGCCGAGGATATCGGTATTGATGCCGTAGTTCCACTTCGTTCCTGGCTGGAAAAGGAGGGGAACGCCGCAAATGGAACGAGACATTTCGGCAAGTGTTTTGTCACGGTCAAGCGGCTGAAAACGACGGTAGGAGCGATCCACTGGGTGCCCGCCCCAGCCATACGAGAAGCCGCTGGTATGGCGAAGGAGGTCGCGAATAGTGGGCAGCGGATCCGCCGGGGTAGGATCTCCCCTTCTTTGCCAAACGTTTAGGAGTGAAAATTCCGGAAGAAACCTTGTGATGGGGTCATCGAGGTTGAGTTTTTTTTCTTCATAAAGCATGAGGGCAGCCGCCGAGGTGATGGCTTTGGTCATTGAGTAGATACGGAAGATGGTATCTTTTTTCATCTGAACTTTGGAGGCCCGGTTGGCATGTCCAAACTGATTTTGGTAAACGATTTTCCCGTCGCGTAATATCAAAACGGACCCGCCGACGAGTTTCTTCTTCTCGATAAGATTTTCGATCTCGGGACCAATTTTCGCTAGGATCTCCGGTGACATACCGACTTTTCCGGGAGCGCTGACGGGGAGAGGCTCTATCCCTTTTTCTTTTGCAGCAAGGGGAAGGCAAAGAAAAAGGATGGGGAGGATAATGATTTTGATCATTTTTATTAGATTTTGGCTTGGCTGTTAATTCTTCGATCGGAGACGTTAAAGCTACAAGGTTTTTTTAGGCTAAACACTCGTAAGGGCACTGGGAACCTAGTCATTTTGAAGAAGGAGTGATTCTGATTTGCAGATCCAGCGTAAATGATCTGCCGGGACTGGTTATAGAAGGAGCTTCGTAAATTTTGTGGTTTGAGCTTAATTTGAAGCGACTTTGCTGAAAGAATATCGACCATGAAACTTTTAGGTTTTGTTTCCGGAATTTTGGGCAGTATTTTTTTTCTGTGTATTGGAGCTCATGCGATGATTTTGAGTTCGCCCTTAGATTATCAGGTTTTTCAGCGGAGTAATAAAAGCTCAGGATCTCTTGTAATAGCAGGGCAACTTAGCGAACCCGCGCTCAAGCTTACGGAAATTCAGGTGAAGCTTGGTCCTCGTCAACCGGCCCAAAGTGATAGGCGCGTCTTGACTTTGGGAGTGGTCCAGAAAGGTGAATCTCGCTTTAACTTTAAGGTGCGGCATTTTTCAGGTGGTTGGCATCGATTGGATGTTCGGGCCGTAGCAGGTGAAAAAATTGTGGGCCAAGCGATTGTTGAACATTTTGGAATCGGTGAGGTCTTCGTGATAGCTGGGCAATCAAACTCGGCGAATCATGGGGAGGAAAAACAAAAGATAAACATTCAAAAGGTTTCTACTTTTGATGGGAAGGCGTGGCGGATTGCTGATGATCCTCAGCCGGGTGCTAGTGGTCGGGGAGGAAGTTTTATTCCGCCGTTTGCCGACGAGTTAGTGAAGAAATTCAAGGTGCCAGTGGGGATTGTTTCGACAGGGGTTGGTGCGACGAGCGTGCGTGAATGGTTGCCTGAGGGAGAACGGTTCCCGAATCCTCCCACCATCATGAATAAAGTCGTCTCTCATCCTGAAAGTGGCTGGATGAGTAAAGGTGATATTTATCGAAATTTAATCTCAAGGGTGAAGCCTCTGGGTCGATACGGATTTCGAGCAGTGTTGTGGCATCAAGGTGAATCAGATGCCAATCAAAAGGACGAAAGCCGGACCTTGTCAGGTCAATTGTATCAGGAGTATCTTGGGAAGCTGATCAAAGCGGCTCGGAAGGATCTGAATTGGGAGTGTCCTTGGGTTGTGGCTCAGGCGAGTTATCATACTCCGGATGACTCTGGGTCAGAAGATATTCGTGCGGCGCAACGGGCTCTTTGGAAATCAGGCCTTGCCTTAGAGGGTCCGGATACTGATTCGCTGACGGGAAAGAATCGCGATCACGATGGGAAAGGA
>Ga0257110_1000538_pt1 | contig 18179 bp, 12 predicted proteins | sample LP_taG_7_FD_190184 | JGI IMG/M metagenome (GOLD analysis project Ga0257110, IMG submission 190184) | Marine microbial communities from Northeast Subartic Pacific Ocean, Canada - LP_J_2015_P26_10m | ecosystem: Environmental > Aquatic > Marine > Oceanic | place: Canada: Northeast Subartic Pacific...
CTGGTGGCACAAGTACACTGGCGAACGTAAGAACCCGCAGAGTTTTGCCAGAGCGCGCCTCCGAGAGTTGACGAAGACAGACCCGACACGATGGTAGACGTTTCCCCTACGATGCATCGACAGTGCCGCGGCTCTCGATGGTGCGGCTCGGCAGCCCTTTTGTCAGCTGGAGATGACGTGATGTCCTTCAAGGACTTCCTCGCCAGCCAGAAGTCGAACAAAGCGCCGTCGCAGCCGCTGTGGCTCACGTCCGTCGAGGGCGCTGCGCCGCGCGTCGAGCCGCCGCCCGCACCGCCGCCGCCGCCGCCGCCGCCGAAGCCGCGGACGTTTCGCAGCAAGCTCGCGTGCCAGGCCTCGGCTCCCTGCCGCTGCCGAGCGCCGCCGCCGGCAAGCTGCCCGCCGGCGCCGCGAGAGGCCTCGACCTCGCCGCCGGAAGCGCCGCTCGTCTCCGTCATCTGCCCGACGACGCTGCGGCGCCGCGCGCTGCACGGGCTGCTCTACGACAACTTCGTCGCCCAGGACCACGAGAGAAAGGAGCTCCTCGTGCTCGACAGCGGCGGGAAAGACCCGTCGCCGTTCTTCGCGGCGCTCGACGACCCGCGCGTCCGCTACGCGCACGTCCCGAGCGACGGCGACGGCTCGGGCGACGAGCGGCCCGAGTTCTGCGTCGGCGCGTTCCCGCCGCGTCTCGGGGTTGTTTCGCACAAAGGCCCACCGCCGCCGTCCCAGGCAACAAGCGGAACCGGCTCGTCGAGGCGTCCGGCGACGTCGTCGTCTGCATGGACGACGACAACTTGTACGCGCCGTCCTACGTGTCGACCATGGTGGCGCACCTCCTCGCGAGCGGCCACGACCTCGTGACGCTCGGCGCGTTCTACGTCGCGTCGCCGACAAAAGGCGCCGACGGCCGCTACGCGTCGGCGCGGGGCGCCTACGCCTCGGACTGGTGGGACGGCACGGCCTTCGCGGACGAGGGCGACGAGCGCGGCGCGGCGCGCGGCGAGACCATGGTCTTCCGGAAGCGGCTCTACGGCGCGCGGAAGTTTCTCGAGAACGCGCCCGTCGGCGAGGAGGGGCCCATGGTGCCCCCGGCGGGCGCGTCCCACGGCGTCGAGGACGACGCCGTCGGCATCTTCGTCCACGTGGACCACGGCGCCAACTGCTCCGGGGACCTAGGAGATGTTGAGGGCGAGAAGCCGAGCGGCGATCACCACCTGAGCTCTTGTGTGCGCTGCTGGCAGTGTCACGGAGAGCAAGCCATGGCCGCCCAGACGCAGAGCCCATCCGCGCCGTTGCCGAGCGCCCCGGGCCCTCCGAGGAGGTCGCCGTCGCGGCCCGGGGCGCCCTGCGTCTTCTTCGCCAAGGGCACGTGCCGCAACGGCGCTGCCTGCCCCTTTAGCCACGCCGCGGCCCCGCCGTCGCCGCCGTCGCCCGCCGACGGCGACACGGTGTGCCCGCCCTGCGACGACGCGCCGGACTCGCCGGCGTCGAGCGCGCCGTCGCCGCGCCCCGCGAACGGCGCGCGCATGTGCCGGTTCTTCGCGTCCGGGAACTGCCGCGCGGGCGCCGCGTGCAAGTTCAGCCACGGCCAGCACGCGGCGACGGCGACGGCGCCGGCCCACAGCGCGGATACGACCTTGCTGCTGCAGCGCCTGGCCTCCGGGGCGCTGTCCATGTTCGCGCTGGACGTCGAGTGCGTCGCGACGGGCCCGTGCCACAACGACCGCGCCGTCGCGCAGGTCGGCCTCGTCGACGCCTTCGGCCGCTGCATCCTGAACATTTATGTGAAGCCCGAGAAGCCCGTCGTGTCCTACATGACCCCGTTAACGGGCCTCACGGCCGAGCTCGTGCAGCGGCGGGGCGTGCCCTTCGACGAGGCGGTCGCCGTGCTGCGGAGCGTGCTGCCGCCGGCCGCGGCGCTGATCGGCACGAACATCGGCCAGGACGCGCGGTGGCTCGGGCTCGCGGCGCCGCGCGACTTCGCGCTGCTGGTGGACCTGGCCGCGCTGTTCCGGGCCTGGGACGGGTCGAAGTTCGTCTACTTCGGCCAGGACCACTGCGCCAAGGTCTGGCTCGGCGCCGTGCGGCCGCCGGGCACGTCCCACGACGCCGTCGGCGACGCCGCCGTGTCCATGGCGCTGCTGGGGCGCTACATGCGCACGCCCGAGGACGTGAAGCTGAGCTACCACGAGCGGTGCCTCACGACGCCGCGCGAGAAGTCGTTCGCGGTGCTCAACCCGGTCTTCGAGGGCGTCTGCCAGGGCAACCGCCGCCTCTGCAAGTGCGGCGCGCCCCACCTCTCGTGAGGTGGGGCCGAAAAAAAAAAACCGTCGCCCGTCAGCCCGCCGCCTCGCCGCCCGTCAGCCCGCCGCCGTCCCGCACCGCCGCCCTGCCAGACGCAACAAACACGAAAAACGAAAAAAAACAACAACACCAGCGCGCTCGCACCGCCGCCCTGCCAGACGAACCCAAAAAAAAAACGAAAAACGACAAAAACACAACAACACCAGCGCGCTCTCCGGCACGCTCGCTCCGCCGTCCCGGGGAGCCGCGCGCCCCGCGTCGCCAGACGCGGACGGACCCGACGACATTAGTAACACCGGGTCCACTTAGCCACCTACGCTGGGCGCCTTCTTCCTGCGCGAGTCGTCGCAGGGGTCGTTGCCGCCGTCGGCGATGGCGACGGCCGCGTGGTCCGCGCGCTTGAGCTTCGGGCGCTTCGCGAGCTCGAGAAGCTCCGCGCGGAACGTGTTGCGCCGGGTCCGCGCGCGCGGCCGCGCGGCGGCCACGGCGTCGCAGGCCTGGTCGAAGGTCGCGTCCGTGTAGAGCAGCAAATACGCGAGGACGCCCGACGGGCCCCGGTTGAAGCCCTGCGCGCAGTGGACCCAGGCGTCCTCGCCGCGCGATCGCCGCAGGTCGATCTCGCGCGCGTCGCGCAGGAGGAACGCCGTCGCGTGGCGCCGCTCCGCGTCGGAGCCCGTCTTCTTGTCGTTGAGGGTGCCGAGGCCCGCCGCGAACGTCGCGACGCGGCCCGTGACCTTGACCTCCGTCGACGACCGGCGGCAGTCGACCTCGTAGGCCGCCGCCGGGACGGCGGGGGGGCGCAGCGAGTGGTGGCCCCGCGCGTCCTTCAACGCGCCGCCGACGTAGATGACCGGGCCCGAGCTCGAACCCGCGCGCGCGCGCTTCGCCGGCGGCGCCTCGACCTTCTCGCCGTCGAGGCGCTGGCCGCCGGAGGCGTCTGCGCTCGCGGCGGCGGCGACGGGCGCCGGCTTGCCGCGGCGCGCCTCGCGCTCGCGGCGCAGGGCGGCGAGGTCGAGCTGCTCGGCCATCGTCGTAGAGCGCGGCGCGGCGCGTCGAAGCACGAGGCGAACCGCTCGAGGTGAATGACCTGAAGCTTGTGGCAATTTGCTCGCCAACGAGCTGGCGCTGAAGTCAACAACCCCAAAAAAGAAGCTGGGCAGCCAGTCGATAGTCTTAACCTCCGGCTTCGGTGGTCGGGGCCCGCGGGGGGCGTTCGTCGGGCCGGGCTCTCGGGCGGCCGCGGGCTTCTTCGACATGCAGGACGCGAAGGAGCCGGAGCCGGAGCGGTCCTACGCCATGGAGTCGTCGGGGTGCATCTCGCTCATGGACGGCGACGGCCAGCCGAGCTTCCTGGGCTGCATGCTGAGCTGCATGGAGCGGCCCGTCACGGAGGACGAGGGCGCGAAGCCGAGCCAGGCCGCCGGGGACATTCTGGCGCAGGCCGAGGTCGAGGAGCGCAAGGGCAACTACAGCGCCGCGTCGGAGCTCTACCGCCGCGCGCTGCGCCTCGACCCGAGCAACGCGACGGCGCACAACAACTTCGGCTACCTCTGCTCGACGCACACGCGCGACTTCGCCAACGCCGAGTACCACTACAAGCTCGCCATCAAGTGCTCGCCGGACTACGCGCTGGCGCACAACAATCTGGCGTACTTCCTCAAGAAGAACAAGCGAGACCTCGAGGGCGCGGAGCGCCACTACCGCGAGGCCATCCGCTGCGACCCCCACTACGCCTTCGCCCACTCCAACCTGGGCGTGCTCCTCAAGTCGAAGCGCGACTTCGAGGGCGCGGAGCGCCACTACCTCGCGGCGATCCGGTCGAACCCGCGCTACGCGCCCGCGTTCCTCAACTACTCCCTCCTCCTCAAGAACTACGACGAGGTGAGCTCCCGCGACTACCTCGACGAGGCCGTGCGCATCGACCCGGCCCTGTCCGAGACGCCCGCGGCCAAGTCGCTCGCGCGCGCCTTCGGCAGCCAGCGCGACGCCGCGCGCGAGGACAAGGAGCTCGAGCACTACGAGCGCCTGAGCTCCAAGAGCATGCTGCGCTAGGCGCGCCCGCTCCGCCGCCCCCCCCCTGCGACCGGCCTTCGCCGCCCCCCTTGGAAACCGACCTGACGGTCCGTTTTTTCTACCGGCGCGCGCGGGAGCCTAGGCTTGGTGGTCTCCCGTGTAGGCGACGTCCGGCGTGATGGGGATGTTCGTCTTCTTCGCCGAGGGGTTGGCCGTCATCTCCTGCCAGGACGCGGCCAGGCTCTCCTTGCTGTCGCCGTCCTTGCGGCCGCCCGCGCAGACCTTGCCGCCGCGCGCGACGCGCGCCGCCGCGCACGCCGCGAGGCCCAGAGCCGTCACGAGGAGCGCGGCGACGAGCAGGGACGCCGCGCCGCCGTCGGCGGGCTTGCCGAGGTCGTCGTCGGGGTCGAAGGGGTTGGGCGTCGACCGCACGTAGCCGACGGCGTCGTCGTCGAAGACGCCGTCCTTGTTGCCCGAGAACGTCGCCGCGTCGTAGTAGAAGTCGTCGAAGCGGCGGCGGTCGTCGTCGTAGTAGTCGTCGTCCCAGTACCAGTTCGACGCGTCGTCGTCCCACCACGCGTCGTCGTCGTAGGTCGAGTAGTTGCCCGCGGACGCGGGCCCGCAGTCCTGGCAGTCCGTGCCGAGTTTGCAGTAGCCGTTCGTCCGCGTGTCGTCGCAGAAGCCGTCGCGGCTGAACTCGCACGTGTTGTCGCACTCCGCGTCTTTTACTTCCGTGTAGTGGGAGTCGCCGTGCAACGGCTGGCAGTCCGTACAGTCCGTACCGTACGGACACGCCGGCAAATCCGCGAAGTCGTCGAAGTACGCGCCGTAGTAGTCGTCGTAGAAGCCGCCGTAGTAGACGTCGTCGTAGAGGTAGCCGCCCCAGTCGTCGTCCCAGCGCCGGCCGGACTCGAAGGTGCCCCAGTCGTCCTCGTAGGCCGGCGCCGTGCCGTCGTCGCAGACGCCGTCGAAGGCCCACTCGCAGCTGTCGTCGCAGACGTCGCCCTCGGGCTCCCGCACGACCGTCGCGACGGTGACGGAGTCGAAGCGCACCTCGCCCGCGCCCGTGTCGACCTTGGACACCTTCAGATCGATGCCCTTGGCCGCGTCCTTGGCCAGCACCTCCGGCGCGACCCACGCCGCGTCGGGCTCGAGCTCCAAAAGCACCGTCGTCTCCGTGACCTCCACCACGTGGTACGACTTGCGCGGCGTCGGCTCGAGCGTCAGCTCCGTGCCCTCGGGCGAGAAGCCACTGCCGCGCACGACGACGCGGCGGCTGTGGGCGCCGTAGAGCACGAGCTCCGGGTGCGCCTCGACCGTCGGGTCCGGCAATACGGTGGCGACGCCGACGCCCGCGCCGTCCGCGAAGGTCCGCAGCGTCTTGTCGCCGCACTTCAGGGACGCGAGGTAGAGCGTCCCCACGGGCCAGCGCTTCGACTTGCGCAGGTCCAGCACGACCTTCTTCTCCGCGGCCTGGTTGACGGTGAAGACGTCGGCGGCGACGGGCGGGTTGAACGTCACTTTGGCGTCCGTGCCCCGGTAGCCGTCGGCGCACAAATGCTCGCCCGTGATCGTCAGCTTCTTGAGGGCCGGCGTCTCGTAGATGGTCTGGGTCATGGCCGTGCGCGTGACCGCGGCGCCGGACTTGTGCATCGCGTCCGCGGCGATCGTCGCGAGCACCCGGGGCATCTCCTTCGTCACCGACGGGATCTTGCCCGGCCCCGTGTCGAGGCCGACGCACTTGAGCTCGCCGTCGGGGCCGTTGGCCCAGGCCTTGCCGTCGCGCAGCGACACGCGGAGGTGCGTCTGGTTGAAGACGACGAGCACGTAGTCCACAAAGGGCTTCAGCGCCAGGTCCCCGTCCTTCGGGGCCGTCGACACGAGGTCCAACGACGTGGACCCGCGCACGAAGCCCGACCCCGTGACCCAGAGCTCGTGCGTGAGCGTGCGGTAGATGGTCGTGAGCGGGCTCGGGTGCACCGCCGGGTCCGGATAGATCGTCCCAACAACCCGCCCCTTCTTCGCCTCCGTCGCGCCCACGGGCACGAGGCCCGCGCCCGCGTTCACGGCTAACAAAGTGAGAGGCCCGGGCAGGTTCGCGGCGTTGGGCCGCCACTTGGAGCCCCAGGCCAGCGACAGCGACAGCGTGTTCTTCGTCCCCGCGACGATCGTGTAGTTCACGCCCTTCCCCATGAGCTTGTTGCCCCAGCGCAGCACGTTGAGGCTCGACGACTCGTTGAAGCCGTGGCCGAGGATCGTGAGCTCGGGCGCCGACTGGTAGTACTTCTTGTCGGACGTCGTCTCGACGGTCACGCCGTGCGCGCCCAAATCCGCCTGGACCTCGGCGACGGTCACGCCGCCGAACTTGGAGTCGATGCGCAGCGCGCCGCCGCCCGTGTCGAGGCGCGTCAGCTTCAGCGGGCCCGGCGCGCCGTCGGAGCGCCACTTGCGGCCCGTCTTCAGCGTGAGCTGCGCGGTCTCCGGGCTCTTCACGGTCATGACGTAGTCGACGTCGCGGTAGAGCGGCGGGTCGAAGGTGAAGGCCGTGGACTTGGCGCGGAAGTTGGAGCCGTTGACGAGGAACTTGAGGCTCCCCGTCATGTAGATCGTCCGCTGCTCGTTCTTGACGATGCTGGGGGTGGCGACGATCGTCGCGACGGCCTTGGGCTCCTCCAGCAGGTTGAAGTCCGGGTCGCCGTGCGTGTCGGACTTGATGGACGTGAGGTACATGGTCACCTCGGACATGCCCCCGGCCATGGGCCAGGCCTTGCCCTTCTTCAGGACGATGGAGCAGCTCGTGTCGGAGCCCGACACGACGGAGTACGAGTCCTTCGGGAGCGCCGGCACGAACTCGAAGTGGAGGTTGCTGCCGTCGCCCTCGAAGCCCGTCCCCTGGATGCGCAGCTTCGACGTGACCTGCGGGCGGTTCCGGGTGAGCGCGCGGCGCCGGGGGGCGGCGAAGAAGGCGAGGCGAAAGCGGCGGCGAAGGAAGGACGCCGGGCGCGCGCCGAGTTGTAGATCGGCTGCGGGCGGCTCGTGATCGTGATCGACGACGCGCCCGCGGCGAGCGCCGCGGCCGCCGCGAGCAGGGCCACGCGGAGCATTTTACCGATGCGCGTCGACACTGGCGTCGCCTCGAGGCCGATAAAAAAAAGAGTCGCAGCCGCGGCCCGATTCCCCGAGCGGCACCACAACGCTGCCCAGTACCACGACGATGGCGGCGGGAAGCGCGCAGCGCTAGGGCTGCCCACGACGATGGCGGCGGGCAGCGCGCCGCCGAACCTGGGCGATGGCTTCGTGAAATACATCGACCCCACCAGCGGGTACGCCTACTACCACAACGCGGCGACGAACGAGTCCGTCTGGGCGACGGAGGAGGAAGCGGCGGAGCCGCTGGCCAAGACGCCCAGCGGCGGCGACGCCTTCGAGCCGGTCTGGGAAGCGACGAAGGACGAGCGCGCCGTCGACGTCGACGCCGGCGGCGACGACGACGACGCCGCGGCGTCCGGCGGCGGCGACGACGGCGCGAGCGACGGCGACGCCGAGAGCGGCGACGACGACGACAGCGACGACGACAGCGACGACGACGGCGGCGCCGCGTCGGACGACGACTTCGACCCGGAGCTCGACGAGAAGTTCTCGCGCATGCTCGCGACGCCCGAGGGCCAAGCGGCCCTCGAAGCCGAGCGGACGCGCGCGGACCGGCTCCTCGAGGCGAGGCGGCGGGAGAGCTACGAGCGGTGGCTGCGCGACGAGTATCAACGACCGGCGACGAAGGCCGTGACCTTCGAGGAGCCGCCCCCGTCCCTCGCGGCGCGGTCCCTGAGCCTCCTCGCGCTGCCCGTGCGCGTGCCCGTGGCCATCGGCGCGGCCATCGCGGGCTGGGTCGTCGGCCTCTTCGCCGGCGAGAAGCCGCCCGACCCCCCGGCGAGCGGCGTCGCGGACGTCGTCTAACGGTCCTCTAGCGCCCCCTCCCCGGGCGGTGGTCGCTCGTCGTCGTCGTCGTCGTCCGGCGGCGCGCCGTCGACGATCATCTCCGCGAGGACGTCGTCGCGCGCGTCCGCGTCGAGCTCCTCGTCGTCGAGCTCCTCCTCGTCGTCCTCGTCGTCCAGGTCCAGCTCGTCGTCGTCCTCCTCGTCGTCGTCCTCGTCGTCGTCGTCGTCGCCCTTGAAGCCGACGCGCGGCATGGGCAGCGCCTTGGGGCTCGACGACACGGCGGCCGCGGCCGCGATCTCGCGCGCGGCCTCGAAGAGGCGGCGCCGCTGCTTCGGGAGGTCGCGGCCCAGGGTCTCGGCCTTCTTGCGGATGGACGCGAGGGACGGCTGCGCGTTCTTCGCCGCGGACGCGACGGCCGCGCGCAAGGCGTCGACGGGGTCGCGCTTCCGCCTCCGGGCCCGCGCGTCCCACGCGCACGCGCGGATCGCGCTCGGCCGCGACACGGCGTCGTTGATGTTCGACTCGAGCATGCCCACGAGCACCTCCTTGGGCACGAAGCCGTAGAGGAGCTTGAGGAAGCGGAGGCTGTGCTCCGAGTCCGCCGCGTCGTCGACGATGGAGAGCGCGTCCCGATCCAGCTCGATCTTCGGCGGCCGCTCGAGCTCGACGCGCGTCGTCCGCGGCCAGGGCGACGTGCGCGAGCTCGCGAACAGCAGCCCCACGCGCGGCGCGCCCGCGAGCCGGGCCTTGAGGCGGAAGCCGACGTCGCGCCGCTTCTTGTCCCGGCCCGCGAGCCTGTGTGGAAATCAAATCTTCAACCCGACTTCAATGTGCGCGTATGCGACCGTTTCGACGCGAGACTTTCTCCGGTGCTTCGAGAACTCGACGAGAGCGATCGATTCGTCCAAAAATCAGCCGAATCGACTTCGATTTGACCGAGCTAGAGAATTCTCTCAAGTTTGGTCAGGACCACCCAAACCAGTGGTTGAATTCCACACTGCCGCGAGCTGCTTCGCCGCGGACCGCAGGAAGGGCGGCAGGCCGCCGCCCGCGGGGCGGTAGCCGCGCACGCGGCACCGGAGCTGCTGGGGCCAGCGCAGGTCGAGGCTCAGGCGGTGGCTCCGCGGCGGCGGCTCCGCGCCCGCGTCGGCCTTTCGCCGCGGCTCCGGCCGGAGGCCCGCGGCCGCGATGGCGATCTTCGCCTCCTCGACGAACTCGAGGTCGATAGACTCGACGACGTAGACGCCGCGCAGCGCGCCGTTGATGTTCGCGAGCATGCGCTCGGACGCGAGGAGCGAGTTGAGCGACTCGAGCCACCGCGTGCGGTGGAACAGCCCCGCGTCGCCCACGAGCTCGCCGATGGACGCGACGTCGAAGGTCGTCGGCACCAGCGCGTCCCGGGGCGTCGCCGGCGCCGCGTCGCCGCGCGCGGCCGCGTCGGCCGCGGCGGCCTCGGCCGCGGCGTCCGGCGGCGCGCGCGCGGACGTCGCCGCGGTGCGGAGCGTGCGCAGCCAGCGCTGCCGCTCGCTCTCGCTCGCGCACTCGAGGTGGTAGACGTCGTCGCGCGCGCGCACGGTGAAGGCGAAGACGTGCGCGCGCTTGGGCACGTAGTCGAGGCCCAGCGTGCACGTCGCGCCCCCCAGCGCGACCTCGCCCATCTTCGCCTTCTGCAGCTCGTCGTCGAAGTAGGACAGCGTGGACCAGTCGTCGCTCAGCACGAAGTAGCGCCGCTTCCAGTTGCGCCGCTTGTGGCCCTTCTTCGCGAGCCACCCCGACGTGACGAACGGCGGCGGCGGCGGCGGCGGCGGCGGCGGCGCGGGCGCGGCCGCGGGCGCGGCCGCGACGCCGGCGGCGGCCGGGGCGGCCGCGGGCTTCGCGCCGCGGCGGCCCTTTGGCGGCTTGCGGCTGCCGAACTCGAGCGTGATGCCCGCCGACGCGACGCCCAAAGCGCAGCAGAGCAGGAGCCAGCGCGCAGCGCCGCGGCGCGCCGGCGCGAGGCGCATCGTTCGCGCGGACAGCGGCGCCAAGGCGACCGTACACGCTGGCCGCGCCGCGACGAGGCCGCAGCGGTCAGCGATGCGACAACTGGGCCTTGACACCGGCAAGTGGTGCTAGCAGCGACGCGGCCCGCGCGATTTGGCACTGCAACGTTTGCGGCACTGATGATGCAACATGGCGCCGGCACGACATCCCGGGTGCCGCGGTGACGCCCGAACGTAGCGCGCCGCGGACCCCGCCGCAAGAAAGTTAAACTCCCCATTACATGTCGGCGCGGTGTCGCGCGCGCTCACCGGCGGTCGCCGTCGTCGGGCCACGTCTCCTTGAACTCGTTGCGCGCGAGGATCCGCTGGAGGTCCTCGCGCGTCAGCGCGCAGTTCTCGATGTCGCTGAGGTCCACGGGCGGCGTCGGGGGCACGGCGTCGTGGATGTCCGCGAGCTCCTGCTTCATGACGGACAGGAACGGGTGGTCCATCGCCGCCGCCGCCGTCAGGCGGTTCGCCGGGTCGAAGCGGAGGAGCTTGTCGAGCATGTCGAGGCCGCGGTCCGTGCCCGCGAGCCCCGGCGCCACGGAGATCCAGCCGTCGATGGGCGCGGGCTGCACGCGGTCCACGTAGTCGTGCGCCATCGCGTTCTCGACGAACGCGACGCCCGCGGCGTCGAAGTCCTCGGGCCGCGCGGCCTTGAGCGTCTGCACGACGAGGCGCACCTGGTGCACGATGTCCGTGCCCGGGAAGAGGGGCGCCCGCGTGACCATCTCGCCGAGGATGCAGCCCGCGCTCCAGAGGTCGACGGGCGACCCGTACGCCTGGCAGCTCAGCACGAGCTCCGGCGGCCGGTACCAGCGCGTGACGACGTACTCCGTCAGGATGTGGGGGTCGTCGACGTCCAGCGACCGCGCCAGCCCGAAGTCGCAGATCTTGAGCTCGCACGACTCGTTCAGGAGCACGTTGCCCGGCTTGAGGTCGCGGTGGAGCACGCCCGCCGCGTGGAGGTGCCGGAGCCCGGAGAGCATCTGGTACATGAAGTAGGTCACGTGCTTCGTCGAGAGTTCCTGGCGCGCGTAGATGACCTGGTGCAGGTCCGTGGCGAGGAGCTCCATGACCACGTAGACGTCGTCGAAGTCGCCGCATTCGCCCGCGCCGCGGTAGCAGTCCCAGACGTCCAATAGGTTCGGGTGCACGCAGGAGTGGAGGAGCCGCAGCTCCCGCAGCGTGCGCTTCGCGTCCAGCAGATCGGAGAAGCAGCGGCCGATGCGCTTGATCGCGACGCGCCGGCCGTCGCGCCGGAGCGCCGTCGCCGACACGACGAGCCCGTAGGACCCGTGGCCGATGACGGCGTCGACGGCGTAGCGGCTCGCGTCGAACGCAAAGTCCCCGAGGCCCAGCGACGGCGCCGGCGGCGCCGACACCTTGGCCTCGCCCGCGCCGCGCGACTCGTCGAGCCACGCGGAGACGACGCGGACCCAGGGCTCCAGATCCCGCGCGTGGTCACACTGGAAGCGGAAGGCGCGGGCGCCGTCCCGCAGCACGAAGCAGTGCTCCTTCGTCGCGTCCGCGCCGACGGACACGCCCCGCTCGAGCTTGATGGTCCCGCGCGGGTGCAGCGCCAGTTCGTTCGCGAAGTAGCTCAGCGTGCCGCGCTCGTCGACGACCACGAAGTGGCGCTTCCAGGCGAACATGGACGTCTTCTTCTTCAGGTAGCCCTCGATCGTGCGGTCGCGCTCGTCGTGGTGCGTGATCAGCGACTTGCGCGACGCCATGGGAGCCCCGACGTCCGGGCGGCGGCGCGGGGCTGCGTTCGGAGCGGGGATTGGTGTGACTAGTTTTGCCGAGGCGCTGTATTCGTGGAGACCGCTTTATTCGTGGAGACCGCGACGGCAAGGCTGCGAGGGCGTCGTACGCGGTGGAATGCGGCGTAGGACGAGCTCGAGCGCTCGAGGAGTGAACTCCTCTTGGGCAGCGGTGTGTCGTCCCGTGCAAGGAACGCAGAGGTTTGCGATTTACGTCGTTTGGGGGAATCCAATCGTATTGAAGTACAACGTTGGCGGGGCAGCCGCTTGGAATGCGCTTGAGATTATTCCCGTCGCAGAGGCAGCCCAGAGAACAAAGCACAATGGCACGCAAACTCGCAGACGGAGGCAAGGTCAGCAAGGCGTCGAAGCGCAAAGAGAAGAAAGAACTGAAGGGCGACTACTCTCAAAAAGCAATCCGGCAGCGGGAGGCCATCATCGAGAACCGCCGCAGCAAGCAGGAGCAGGCTCCGCCACCGGCCGACCCGGCCCCTCTCCCGCCTTACGGCGCCTGGGAGTTTTCTTTTCGATGAGAGCTCGCGGTCGCACGAGGGCGCGGCGTTCAGACGCGCGCGCCGAGGCCGCGAGGCCGCGAGGCGCGTCCGCGCGACGCGCGGCGACGGACCGCGCCGGCGCGCTCCGCCGCCGCGCGGGCGCCGTCGCTGGCCCGGCGGTACGGGCTGCTCCCGGACGCGCCGACGGGGCACCCAACGGGAGACGAGCGACCGCGACGTCGACCGCGCGCCGCCGCCGGGAGGACCGTCGAGCCGCGCGGGCCCGCGGTCGAAGTAGGGCGCTTTTAACAAGGTGATCCCTCCTACCGCTGGCGCTTCCGGGGCGGCTGGCCGTCGTCGGCCGGCGGGGCGAGCTTGGCGACGAGCCAGCGCCAGAGCGAGGACGGCGTCGTCGCGGCGATGCCCGGCGGCGCGGACGTGGACCGGCCCGCGGCGCCCGGCGTCTCCGGGCCGTGCGCGTCGAGCTGCGCGAGATGGTCCGCGTAGGTCGGCCAGGGCACGGCGATGGCGCTGGCGAAGCCCAGGCCCTTGGCCTTCGCCTCGTCGAGGGGCGGCAGCGTCGTCGCGCCGTCCGGGAGGTCCACGTCCGCGAGCCATTCGGTGCCGTCGTCCGCGAGCCACGTCGCGCGATGCGCCTTCGCGGCGCCCGCGGCGAGGAGCAGCGCCTTGACGTCGTCGTAGCGCACCCGCTTCGCCGGGTCCACCGTCGCGAGGCGCACGTGGAAGGCGACGCCCGCGATCGCCTGCTCGAGGGGCTCCGCGAACTCGCGTTGCTCGACGGCGCCCTCGCGGGCCGGGCCCACGTCGATCTCGTAGGGCGTGCGCATGAGGTGGAGCCGGTTCGTCGGGAGCGGCCGCTGCTTGAAGTTGAGCCGCTCCTTGAGGCGCGCGAAGACGACGCCCGTCGTGAACGCGTCCCACCCGGCCTCGTGGAAGTTTCCCGACGACGGCAGCGGCTCGGCCGCGCCGTCGAGCTCCGCGCGGAAGCGCTTCCGCTGGCGGTCCGCGGGCGTCGCCGCCTCGTCGATCTCGCCGTCCTCCGGCGGTGCGTCGTCGCCGGGCGCCTCGACGGCGCCGCCGTACTTGTCGAAGCCCCGCGCGAACTCGACGACGGCGCGATCCTCGCCGGCCTCGGGCTTCCCCGTCGTCACGGCGTCGTAGAGGCTGCCCAGGTCCGTCTTGCCGCGCCCGAGGAACTCGGGGCACGACGCCACGAGGCACTTCGTGTCGACGACCGTCGGGAAGGCCGCCTTGAGAGCCCGTTTGAACTCCGCGTACGACGCCGGCAGCGGCGCGTCCAGGTGCTCCAGGAGGAACAGGAGGTCGAAGAGGCAGTTGTGGCCCACGAGGGGCACGCCGCGTTTGCCCGCCTCGCTGAGCAGCACGAAGAGCTCGCGCGCGCCGCAGGCCCGCTTCGCCGCGTCCAATCGCTTCCTCGCGTCGTCCGCGGCCCGCCTTATCTTCTCGTCCGGCGGCACCGCGAGCACCGCGATGACGTTGTTCGGCCGCTTCTCCGCCAGGAGCGAGGGGTACTTGGTCTCGATCTCCTGGTAGAGGTACTTGCGCACGACGGCGTGGTCGTGGGCCTCGAGGCGGATCTCCATCTTCAACTTGGGCGACTCGCCCGCGTCGTCGGCGAAGCGCTTCACGGCGGCCAGCTGCTTGTCCGCGAAGGTCTTGAAGTCCTTGTTCGTCAGCACCACGGAGCTCTCGCGCGGGTCCGGCGCCGCCGCCGCCTTCGCGAGCAGCGCCGCCGCCTGCCGCGCGTTCACGTAGGGCGCGCCGTCCGACAGCCACGTGTCGAACGACATGCCGTGGTCCGCGAGGAATTGGATGGCGCCGGCGCTGAGCTGGACGTCGCGGCCGCCGCGCTCGCCGGGGAAGACGTAGCAGTTGACCACGTGCGCGCGGAGCCGGGACCCGTCGTCGCTCCGCACGAACGCGGCGACGCCCAGCTGCACGAGGCCGAACGACGCGGCGACGGCGCGCATCTTGCCGTAGCGAACCGCCGGCGAGTCGCCGAGGCCGTTGAACTCGCGGAACCCGAGGTTGCCGAAGCTGATGCCCGTCATCTCCTCGTCGATGGCGACGAACTCGCAGCGCGGCGACTCGAGGGCCTTGCGCAGCAGCGCGACGCCCTCGTCGAGGTTGTGGCGCGTGACGTCCATCGCTTGCTGTTTTGGTGCAACGGTGGCTGGTGGTGCGTGTTTTGGCGCGGTGGGGAGCGGTGTTGGCGTGTTGGGGTGGTGTTTTGCGGTACTAATCAGTGGCGCCCATCGCGCCTCGCTCGCCGGTTTGGTCGATCTCATCTATCAGAGTCGAGTGCCACAGACAATTGGCCACAGATCACCACCGGCGTCGTCAGACGCCCTTGCAGCCTCGCCGCGCTCGGCCATCGTGCCATCGGCGCGTCGCGGCAGCCGCACGAATCGCAGAGCTCGCAGCTGCAATGGACGAGCAGTTTTTCCACGCCTGCCTCGGCCTCTGCCTCCTCGGCAGCATGTGCCTGTCCTTCATAGCACTGGCATTCGGCACGGTGGCGCCCTACGGCCGCTACAGCGCCGTGAAGAGCTTCGACATGAGCTGGGGCCCGCCGATCGACGGCCGCGTCGCCTGGGTCGTCCAGGAGCTGCCGAGCCTGGTCGGGCCGCTCGTCTGCCTCGCCTACTCCGGCCGGCCGAGCGGCGGCAACGCGCTGCTGCTGGCGCTCTTCCTGGCGCACTACGTCAACCGCGCCGTCGTCTACCCGCTGCGCATCCGCCGGGGCAAGCCGACGCCGCTCGGCGTCGCGGCCGCGGCCTTTGGCTTCACGACGGCGAACGGGTACCTGCAAGCGCGCGCGCTCGCGGCGCCCTGGGCGCGGAGCGTGCCCGTCGACGCGCGGTTCGTCGCCGGCGTCGCCCTGCTCTGCGCGGGCGCGGCGGGCAACGTCTGGCACGACGGCGTGCTCCGCGACCTGCGGCGCGGCGGCGGCGGCGGCTACGAAATCCCCCGCGGCGGACTCTTCGAGTACGTCAGCGGCGCGAACTTTTTATGCGAGATCGTCGAGTGGTTCGGCTTCGCCGTCGCGGCGCGCACGCCCGCGGCCTGGGTCTTCGCCGCGAGCGCGGCGCTCAACATCGGCCCGCGCGGCGTGCACCACCACCGCTGGTACCTCGCGACCTTCGGCGCGGACTACCCGGCCGGCCGGAGGGCGATCGTGCCGTTCTTACTGTAGTTTGCTTGTGATTGGGGAGGGATGCGGCGGCTTCTGCGGAGTAGGTCGACGCGTTTGGTGGACGCCTTGGTGGAGGCCTTGGTGGTGGCTGATCGCCAATGTCAAAATTTGCCAAAAACAACTCGACGACGAGCAAGTCGCCAGGAGGAGACGCCGAGACGCCCGAGACCGTCGCCGACGCTTAATAATCCCGCCGCCCCCCTTCACACGACTTCCCAACTCGCTTACCATGGACCCCCCGATTGAAGGCGAGAAGGACTGGCAGAAAAAGCAGCGGGAGTACGAGGTGAAGAAGGCCAGGGCGAAGGCTTTCAAGCTCCGGCTGACCTGCACCATTTGCTCTGAAAAGGCCACGCTTAATTGCCCCTGCGGAACCACTCAATATTGCTCGACCGAGTGCCAACGAATCGACTGGCGCGAGCGCGGCCACCGCAAAGCCTGCAAGAAGATCCGAAACGAGCGCGCGGCGGAGGCGGCGCGGGCGGAAGCGCCGACGCCCCCGCCGTCGCCGCCGGAGGAGCCGGTCTACGGCCCCGCGCCCCGGTCGCACGCCGACGAGGCCCGCGCGCGCATCGCCGTGGAGCACGAGGCCGCGCGATTGCGGCGCGAAGCGAACCCGGAGCCGGAGTCGGCGCGCGAAGGATCGCGATGTCCGGTCTGCTTCGAGGACTGGGACGTGAATGTGATCAACCCTATCCAAGCGTGTTGCGCCCGTCGTATCTGCAGATCTTGTGATACAAAGCTCCGCGGTGATCCGTGTGCTCTCTGTCGGATGCCGTGGCCGAAGTCTGATGCGGAGCATCTAGCGCGGCTTCGTCGCCACGTGGAGAACGAAGTGCCGGAAGCGATTAGGGAGTTGGGCTTGTGGTATTACTGCGGTGGCAACGGCTTCATCAGAAGCTCCAAAAAGGCTGCAAAGATATTTAAGCGCGCCGTGGAGCTCGGGGACGCGGAGTCAATGTCGCGTCTTGGGGATGCCTATCGCGACGGAGACGGCGTGAAGCTGGACAAGAGGAAGGCGAAGCAGCTGTATCGCATGGCCGCGGACCGGGGCAACGCGGCGGGACAGATGAACCTCGCACACCTTCATTTTCAAGAAGCGGAATACGATGAGCTTTTCCACTACGCTATGCTCGCCGCGGTGCAGGGCCTTACAGATGCCGAAGGGCTCGTCGGCACGGCCTACAAGGACGGCATCGGCGTCAAAGCCGATCTCGACGAAGCGAAACGCTGGCTCGCGCGCTCGGCCGCCAAGGGCCACGAGTTCTCCCAAGAGTCGCTCAACAAAATCCGGGCCGCCGAGGGCCTGGCCACGGAGAAGACCCCGGCCTTTCTACATTCGGACAGGCTGTAAAACACAAGCTCACGCCGCGTTATCGAACTCCTCCGGCGGGTCGACGTAGGTCGGGTCCGTGGGCTTGGCGCCCTTGTTGACGAGCGCGTCCGCGCGGAAGGTGACGAGCTTCGGGGGCAGGAAGCGGCGGTCGTCGTCCGTGGGCTCGAGCGCGACGACGACGGCCTCCGCGCGGAGCAGCTCGTCGCCGTTGGGCATCCAGGCGACGCGCATGGGCGCGGGGACCGAGGACTGGACGACCTGGGGCGCCTGGATGCGGATGCCGCCCGGGAGCACCAAATTGTACGACGCCTCGCCCGTGCGCATGAACTCGTGCCACAGGTCGTCGGGTTCGACCTCGTCGAGGAGGAACCGCTGGAGGGACTCGCGGCCCGTCGCCACGGCCGCGTCGCCGCCCCAGATGCGCCGCCAGGCCCAGGGGTTCACGCCGCGCCAGAAGTGCGTGTCGTCGCCGTCCGCGGGCCGCTCGACGTCGTCCCACCGCTTCGCCTCGATCTCGCGCGTCGGCGCGCCCAACGACCCGTCGCAGCGCTCGCGGCTCACGACGCAGCGGTAGCAGAGCAGGGCCGGCGCGTCGAGCTCGCTGCCCTCCGCGGGCTCCGCGGGCGCGTGCTGCAGCGTGACCCGCAAGCGGCTCGCGCCGTGGCGGAGGATCAGCTCCGTCGACATGAGGCCGCTCCGCAGCAGGCTCGGCCCGCTGCACATGCCCGCGCCCGCGCAGACCTGGCGGCCCAGCGCGCCGGCGCGGTACGTGCCCACGGGGATCTCGCGCGGCGCGCCGGACGGCGACGGCACCTCGAGCTTGTGCACGGCCGCGTCGCCCTCGGAGCCGTCGGGGCAGGGCACGAGCTGCACGTCCCAGACGCCCTCGTGGCTCATGGTCTCGATGCCCTGGTCGTTGAACGTCGTCCAGACGCCCTCCCAGCGGCCGCTCTGCGACGCGTACATGGACCACTGGCTGTCGGTCCAGTCCTCGTCCATGCTCGGCGCCTCGGCCGCGGCCACCCGCGTCGCGGCGCGCCGGCGCGGCGCGGGACCGAAGGCCGCGGC
>Ga0257110_1000544_pt1 | contig 18067 bp, 15 predicted proteins | sample LP_taG_7_FD_190184 | JGI IMG/M metagenome (GOLD analysis project Ga0257110, IMG submission 190184) | Marine microbial communities from Northeast Subartic Pacific Ocean, Canada - LP_J_2015_P26_10m | ecosystem: Environmental > Aquatic > Marine > Oceanic | place: Canada: Northeast Subartic Pacific...
GTTTCTTGAATTGATCCAATCGCCTAAATACTTATCGCCCTTCCCATTATTATAAATATAAGCCGTATCAAATATTCTGCCACCTGCTCCATAAAAATGATCAAACATAGTAAAAGCATGCAAGCTTGAAGTTTGATTATCACAACCTAAAGCTAATCTTGATGCAATTTTTTCAATACCTGTAATATTAGTATTTGTAAATTGAGGCTTCTGCATTAAGTAAAATTTAGAAGTCGGTATCGGTGAGTTATCTAAAGTTTCATATGGGCACTTGATTTGAAGTTCCTGCCTCCACTTATCTAGCCAAAGCATATTACTTTGGGTATCCGCATGAGAGACAAGTTTAGATTCAAGTTTCTTTTCTTGAATGCAATTAGATGCATGATCAATTTCTCTAGTGAATAAACCAACCTCATCAACATATGGAACTTCTTTAATTAGAATTCCTGAATCAAAGATTTTGATAGATGAACTTCCATCTTGAAATTGCCCACAATGCCATGGCTGTTCAACAACTAATTCTATATCTCCATTTTTAATTTTAAGATCATTTGAATACTCCTCATCTATCGCACAACTAATTTTTGCTTCAATTTTATCTGAGAAAACTAAATGCGCTTCTGATTGGAGGTCAACACCAGTTTCATCTAGTCTGCCGGTTGCATGAATACTTTCAGGATCAGCAAATGGCATACCTTGAAGGCCACCTGCTATTAATTTAGCCATTGATAATGGGTAGCATCCAACATCTAAAATTGCACCCCCACCTAATAATGGATTTCTTAAACGATGCTCTTTGGGGAGTTCAGCCGAGAAACCAAAAGAACTTTCAATAAAAATCTTTTCTTTAGTATTTTTAAAAATATCTAAATGCTCAAGTATATTAAAAGTTTGAGGATGGGTTCTATACATATAAGCCTCCATCAAAAATAATTCTGCTTCTTTTGCTAGATTGAGTAGGGCCATACTTTCTAAATAATTCATCGTTAAGGGTTTTTCACATAGAACATGTTTATTATTCTTTATTGCCTCTAATGAATAAAAATAATGAGAGTTATGTGGAGTCGCAATATAAACTGCATCAATGTTATTTGAGGATATAAACTCATCAAGGTCTGTATAGGCAGCAATATCAAATTTTGTAGAAAATTGATCAACCATCTCTAAATTTCTGCCAAAAACACTAGTTAATTCTGAATTCTGGCAGTATTTGATGGAATGGGCAAAAGCTTTGGCTATGTTGCCTGAGCCAATAATCCCCCACTTAATTTTATGCATTTAAAAGCTTCCTTTCTTCAATATCTTGAATTAACTTTTTATGAAAGGCTTTATCAATAGGATAAAAGTAGACCAAAACAAAGCTGATAGAAACACCTGCAAGAGGTATCCAAGTCATTAGTGATTTTAATCCATCTAAAGTTTCTTGGGTTTGAACTTGGTTTGGTTCAAAGCCAATAGCTGTTAAAGCCATTCCTAGAATAACAGCAGCAAATGCTATAGCACCTTTTTGGGCAAAGGTCATAAAGCCATATAATGAAGATTCAGTTCTAATGCCAGACTTCCACTCACCATATTCAATGGTATCAGGAAGCATAGACCAAAATAGTATTCCTGTTGCACCATTACCTATTCCAATTAAACCAAGGATAATAAGTAATTCATTCAGGTTTTTAATTGGATAGAAATAAAATGTCATAAATCCAATTAGTAAAAAAATCATTGAAATCATCCAGGCATTTTTCTTTCCTATTTTTAAGGCAGCAAAAGCCCAAATAGGTATAACTAAAAATGATACCCCGCTACTTACACCAAGAATTAAACCTTGGTATTCATGAAGATCTAAATAATATTTAGCAAAATAAATTAGATTATTGTTGAACATTAAAGTTGTTGAACCAAGAATTAATATTGAACCAAAGACAATCCAAAAAGGATAATTCCTAGCAACTGATTGTGATACTTTTTTAAAACTTGGTAGTTCAGATTGATTAAATTCAAAATTTCTTTCTTTAACGAAATATACTGTGATACTTAAAATTACAACAGCAGTTAAGCCTGCTATTAAACCCAGATAAACAAATCCAAGGGCTTCCTCCCCGCCTCCAAACCATAGAACGATAGGAAAACCAAAAGCAGAAACTGTTAAAGTTCCAAAGGAAGCAGCTAACATTCGAGCTGTAGTTAGCTTAGTTCTCTCATCACTGTCATCTGTGATTCTTGCAGTGAGAGATGAATAAGGAACGCTTACAATAGTAAAGCAAGTTCTGTGAACTAAATTTACTGCTAATAAAAATAAAAATAAAAGTGTGCCCTCAAATGGTGGCACCCAAAATAACAGGACAAAAGATAAAGCTAATGGGATAGAGCCATAAAATATATAAGGACGATAGCTTCCCATTTTGGTTCGAGTTCGCTCAGCCATATAACCCATAAATGGATCAGTGATTGCATCCCAAGCTATACCTAGTGCATAAATCCAACCCGCTAATAAAGGAGAGATACCAACAACATCTGTATAAAAATAAAGTAGATATAAACCAACACCACTCCAATATAGACAAATTGCGTAATCACCTATTCCATAAGCTGCTCTAGTTTTGTTGCTGACAATGTTAGTATTCATATTTCACTTAGTATTTATTTTTTATACATAATGTATATTAAAAACATCTACGTTGCATGCCAAAAATATGTAAGACTAGGACTATGAATTATCAAGAAGGTTACTCAGAAGAAAACGGAATTAAGATTGCCTATCGTGATTACGGTCCTGAGGGGGCTGAACCAATTCTTCTGGTGCATGGTCTTGGAGCTCAACTTGTTCATTGGCCTGATCATTTAATTGATTTTTTAATTGAAAATAATTACCGGCCTATTACCTTTGATAATAGGGATGCTGGACTCTCATCGAGATTTTCGGCCAAGCCTTCTTTTCTTCTAGATTATATAAAATACTATTTACGTTTTCCTATGAAATCTGAATACACTTTAAAGGATATGTCTAAAGATAGTGTTGCGGTTTTAAATACTTTAAATATTGATAAAGCTCATATTTTAGGGACCTCAATGGGCGGTATGATTGCACAAATTATTTGCTCTATGTTTGCTGATAGAGTTAAGTCATTCACTCTTATTGCATCAACTGCATCAGTTCCAGGACCTTTAAATGGCCCTACAAGAGAAGTTCAGGATGTAATGCTGCAAAGATCTAAAATGAACAATCCTACACTTGATGACGTTTATCAAAGAGAGATTAAATGGGTTTCTTTAATTGGTATGGAGGGTAGAGATTTAGATACTGATGAGTTTCGTGAAGATGTGATAGCTAATTATAATCGAGCAAAAGATAAAGCTGATGGTTTTGGTTATGCAAGACAACTCCTTGCAATACTTGCTTCAAAAAATAGAATCAAGAGAGTTAAAGCTATAAAAGTTCCTACGCTTATTATTCATGGAGAAAAAGATCCAGTTATTGATGTTAAAAATGCATATAAAATGGAAAATTTGATCCCAAATAGTAAATTGGTTGTTATACCTAATATGAGGCATTTAATAGAAGAGGAAATCCTTGATCAATTTAAAGAAGATTTACTAATACATTTACGTCAGTAACGATCTCTAAAAAATTTTATGTTTGCCTCTTAAGATTTCAAAGTACATTACATGATCCCCAATAAAACTATAAAAAGGATATGTGAAAGTAGCTGGCTTATTATGTTCAACAAAAAAATGAGCTACCCAAGCAAAACCATATCCAGATAGCAAAGAGTAAAGCAAAAACATAAAGTCCAAAGTCATAAAAAATCTTACATAGAAAAATATAGCTACAGAGGTTCCTATAAAATGTAAAAGCTTTGTATGTTTATTATCATGCTCACTTAGATAGTAAGGATAAAAGTCCTTAAAATTATCATATCTTTCCATATTTCGTCTCCCTATTGAATGATAATAATGCCATATGACTTAGTATAAATAAAATATATTGATAGAGTTTGATGCTTTGTTAAGATGAAGTAATGATAGAAAATTTTTTACAATATGGGCAGTGGGTAATACTAATATTAAGTATTTATAGCTTATATCTAGTCAGTTCGATTAAACATGAAAAACGTTTAACCGGTTATATTTTTACTGCTATTAGTAGATTTGGTGGCGCGCTTATATTTTTAGCAGTTGATCTGCCAGCTTTTGTTATCGCTAATCTGATTCAAACTTATATTGCCTGTAAAGGTTACTTTGATAATAAAAAAGTAGGTGAAAAGGAAGATTAGGTTATTTATTTCTGAAATGATGAATCAATATTTCCTTTAAAGCAATTTATTATGAATGGGTAACTATCTGTAACATAGTAACCATATTGGGTTTGATAGGTCATTCCATTACATTCATCTAAATCACCAGAATCAGTCCATTCCCAATCTTCTTCGTAGATACCTGAGTACTCTCCTCCAGGGTTAGTGTTAGTTTTTATAGATCTAGTACCCCAGGATTGATAAATAGATAAGCTTTCTTGGCACTCTTCTATCTTCAAATCTCTAATTAAATGAACAGGATTACCTCCTCCTCCTTCACGCGCATCATTCTGAGCTACTGTTACACATAGATTGGGGTCACTATTTACTACAATATTACCGTTTGTAAGAAATGTAAATTTTTGGAGATCACTTCCATTACAAACACTTAATGCTAAATCATTATCTGCACTATTAAACGTCATGCAAACCTCAAAACTAGGCATAAAAAATTCATATTCGCTGATTCGCTGTTTATCAAATCCTTGATCAACAGATATCTCTCCTTGATATGAATAGCATGTATGCGCCTGAAGTCCACGTTGAGTATCGGCGTTCTCTTTAGATCCTAAAATATCGATGCAGAAATTCCTTGAATCTTCTAATGGATCTAGTAAATAAATTTCAACTATTGACCCTCGCGTTCCTTCTTTTAGAGTATATCCTGAAAGTGCTTTGCGATAGGCTCCTGATAGTGAATCTAATATATAAGAGCCATATATAGGAAATCCATCTGCAGCAAAACCAATTACAGGAGAACCATCACCTGTTGGATTTTCATCAAACATAGCATTTGGATTTCCATGGTAATGATAAGTTCCATCAGGTTGAACATGAGCATTATGTATATCAGCTCCAAACTTAGTTGAGTATTCTAAAGGAACTAAACGCCACTCTGCATTTTGAGAACACCCAGCTTCAGTGTTTCCATCTGCATCAGCTCTGGGTTCTGAAGGGTTATAACAACCACCACTTTTAACATCAGCAACAACCCCATTAAGCATAACTGCATCCCATGTTTGGCCACTTATTTCAGTATTTTGTGAAGCTTGTTGAGGTGACCTACTTATTACAAAGAGCCTGTCTTTTTCTATTGCATCAGTTCTAAAATTTGCTGAAGAATCATTAAAATCATGATTAGGAATATTATCACTAAGTAGATTACAAGATTGATCTTCAACCTCTATGTCTACATATCCTTCAAAATCAATAGCTCTAGTTAAATCTCTAACCTTAGACTCATAATTTTCTACATAGTCTGCGCAATCAGAGCTTCTGTTGGAAAAAATTTCATTACTAATATTAATTCTACTTATTACACCATTTACTTGGACAGATGTACTGCCTGAATTAGCTGAACTACTAGAGCAAGAAAGATTATATAAATTAGAACCTGAATTATTAATGGTAACTTCCTGATTGCCTGAAGTTGTTTTTGTCCCACTCCAATTACCTGAGGCGGTGCAACTTTGAGCATTAGATGATGACCAAGTTAGAGTAATAGCTGTTCCAACTTCTACTTCTGTATTACTTGCTGAAAGACTAACAGATATAGTTTGGATTGGATCTGGCGCTGGAGCTGAGCCTCCTCCGCCACCACATGCTGTGATAATAAAAAGGCATACAATTAATGCAAAATTTTTCATACTTATTAAAAATAATCTAGTGGTAATTATTTAAGAACGAACTCTTTCATTATTTGGATCATATAATGACCCCTTACCAACTATTTGAACGGTCATTGGATATATCCCGTCACCGTCTTCGTTAAAGTACTCAAGTATAAGTGCTTTTCCAGGTACAGCAATATTTTTAGGTAAGTAACCCATAACAACATGTTTTTTGATTGATGGGCAGTAAGACATGCTGGTGGTATAGGATCTTCGACCTTTGCTATCTACCGGCACTTCACCTGTAGCAGGATCAATGATTGGAGATATGCCTACTGGATAACGTGAACCATTACCCATTATATTTAAGTTATCTAATGTCATGGTGCATAAAATTGCACTAAGTTCCTCTTCTCTGTGAGCAAGATGAGCTGCTTTACCATGAAAGTCTGCTGCTTTGACCAAGCGCCTTTCAATAGCCGATTCACAAGCATTATAGTTAGTCTCTAAATCTGCACCTTGAAGTCTAAAACTTTTTTCAAGACGTCGACTGTTGGCATAAGTCTCAATACCAACTGGAACAACTCCAACTTCTAACAAAGAATCATATAGAGCCAAACCATCTTCACTATCATTATTTAAGTAAAGTTCCCAACCACTTTCTCCAACATAAGAAATACGTGCGGCCCAGACATCAACTTTCTTTCCACCAGATAAATTAAGGGTAAGATATTTTGCTGTTACAAAAGGAAAATTATCAATGCTAATTTCACTGGGATCTACAAAATGGCCTAAAGCATTTTTAGCCTCAGGACCCCATAATCCTAAAGTTGCTATATCGTGAGTTCTAATATTAATATCCGCATCTAAACCTGTATCATCTCGATAATTACGCAAGGTTACCCAATCTCTATTTCCATCTGCACCACCGGTAACTATTCGATAACTATCTGAACCTAAGCGTGAAATAGTAAGATCTGCATGAACACCCCCATCATCGTCTAAGAAATTGGTATAAATCATTCGACCTTCTTTTGTATCGCCACCAACTTTAGCTACAGAAAGATATTCCAACATACGTTCAGCATCTTTACCTTTGATATCCATAATCGCAAAATGCGATAGATTAATCATCCCAGTTGAGTCACTCATGGCTAAATGTTCTGCATTAGCTACATCATAGGGAACATGACGTTGATCCCATTCATTTTCTCGAACTGGAACCTCTTGTAAATAATTTTCTAATTTTTCTCGATTACTTTCATAAGCTAAAGCACGCTCCCATCCAGCTACTTCATTATCAAAATAACCTCCAAGCTCTTTTTCTCTTGCATAAAAAGGACTTACAAATATCTCTCTACTACTTATATAGGGCTCTCTAGGATGAACGGCAGGAGTGTAAATAGTTTGTGCATTTTCAAAAGATCGTGTCTTAACAAAGCCTTTTTCTTTTTGGGCTGGATAAAATCTATCTATGTGAAAAGCGCTCATATCTACTTGAGTTTTTCCATTAATCATAGATTCAGCACATAATCTTGCACACCCAGGACCATCTTTTACCCAGACTGCTTCACATAACCAAAAACCTCTAACTTCCGGACTTTCACCAATTAAAGAGGCAGCATCTGGGGTTACAGAGAGAAGACCATTAAATGAACTTCTCTCATCCCAACCTAATTCAGCAAGTATAGGTGTAGTTTCAAAAGCTTTTTCTAAAGGTTCAGCAATTTCCTCAAGACTTAGATATCTCATTGAGTCAGATGTCATGGTTTTATCAGGATTACCAATATCTTCCGGATCAACTAATCGGGGCTCTTTGTCCTCGTAGTATCCCCATTCAAGCATACCTCCATGAAGTCTGCCTGTATCTCTAACATAAGCTGAGTTACCTTGATCACGAAGAAGTGGATAGACAAGTAGTTCCTTTGTTCCTTGTATTTCAGGTAATGGTCCAAAAAATAACAAGGGATGCTCCACTGGCATGAGTGGAACGGGAACGCCAGCCATATTACCCATTAAAGGTCCCCAGATTCCAGAAGCGATAACTACTTTGTCAGTTTTGATTGTTCCTTTATCAGTTTTTACTCCAGTAATACGACCATTTTCAATCTCAAAACCTACAGCAGGTGTATCAGTAAATGTTTTTAAAGAACCTTTATCTTTTGCATGCTCTACAGCAAAATTCACTACGTCCTGAGAACGAGGAGTAACAAGACCAGCATCTGGATCCCACATTGCACCACGAATTGATTCTTCATCTAAGAGAGGAAATTTTTCTTTAGCCTCAGCTGCAGAAATTAATCTAACATTCGTTCCAAAAGATTTGCCTGACTCAACTTTGCGTTTGAGCTCTTCCCAACGAGCATCATCATCTTTTCGACATATTTCAAGACCGCCCTTTTTTAAAAAGAAGCCATTATCTTCATAGAACTTTCTACTAAAGTCAGTTGCCCAGCAACCTAACTTGTCATGCGTTGTATTGTAGACAAAGTCTGAAGCATGAGCAGTCGATGCAATATCTGATGGAATAATAGTAGATTTTTCTAAGCCTACGATATTCTTCTGACCAAGCTCTGTAAGCCAATATGCAAGCATGGATCCAACGATCCCGCCCACTCCAACAATGACTACTTCGGCATCTGTAGGAAATTTCGAAGTTACTTCGTCAGTCATAATATGTATTTCAGGCTCTATTTACTCAGCGTAATCGAGTCCCTCTTCCTTTTTAACTTCACGAATATTTGGAGTAACTGACTTTCTAAATGGTAAATCAACAACTTCTCCATCAACAGCTTCACCAGATGTCTCTGAATATTCATCAGGCAATCTGACTTGTAATTTAGTACCTATCTCTGATGATGACCAAGGAACCCAACCAAGAGCGATATTTGTATTAAGCTCTGGAGACCACCATGGAGAAGTGACATAACCCATATCATTACCGTCTTCATCTGCTATCAACCAAAAATCTGGAGCATAATCAGTAATTTCTTTTCCACCCAGAGTCAGTCCAACCATACGCATTTTAAATGGGAAATCTCCAGCATCTATTACTGCACGTTGACGTTCGAGCTCTTCTTTACCTATGTAATCAGCTTCTTTATTTCTTGGCACCTGATAACTCAGGTTGACCTGAAAAGGAGAAGTTTCATGATCTAAATCTTGGCCCCAAGATAAAATACCAGCAGCTATTCGACGATGATGCGCAGGAGCAATAACCATCAGCCCAAATTCCTCACCAGCTTCAAGCACTGCATTCCAAACTAGCTCAGCATTTTCATGTGCATCACGAACATAAATTTCATAGCCTTTTTCTCCAGTAAAACCAGTTTGACTAATCACTACATCCGCGCCGCCAATTTTGGTTTCCATGAGACCGTAATAAGGAATTTCTCTTAGCTCTTCGCCTGCAAGTTTTGCCATTAAGTCTTCTGATAGAGGGCCTTGGATTTGAACAGGACATACATCAATCTCATCAATAATGACATCATATTTTTTACTAACATTAACTCCTTGAAGCCAAAGTAAAAGATCGCTATCTGAAATTGAGAACCAAAATTCATCTTCGGCAAGTCTTAATAGAACTGGGTCATTAAGAACTCCGCCTTTTTCATTACATAAGATTGCATATTTACCATTACCTGGTTCAATTTTAGTAGCATCACGAGTGATTACATAATCTGTAAAAGCCTCTGCATCAGGTCCTTTAACTCTTATCTGTCTTTCAACAGCAACGTTCCACATAGTGACACGATTAACCAATGCCTCATACTCAACCATGGCTCCACCGTCTTCTGGTCTGATGTATCCTCTTGGGTGATAAATGCGATTGTAAACAGTAGCTCTCCAGCATCCTGCCTCATGAGAGAGGTGCCAAAAAGGTGATTTTCTAACTCGCGTTGAAATTAACATTTCAACTGGCGTACGACCACTTTGCCTTAGATTATATGGAACTACTCGATCACTTTGATCGACACTTGGATGATTTGGATTTGACATATTTACTCCCCCGAGATTTATAAAAAATAATTACTTTTTATATACAAATAATAAGTATGAAATAAATTTACGCCTTTTTTTTCATTTTGTAAATCAAAATTTTTTGCTAAAAAACACCCCGTGTAAAATCATTAAAATAGCTGGTTTTTAGATTAAAAAAATTTGTAATTAATTTAAGATTTTTTTGCTATTATGCTGATATGAATAAAAAATACCTACTTACAATAATGTGTTCATTTGCTATGTCAGCATTCGCTGCTAGCGATCTGGATCAAAGTGCTAATTCTGAAACTAAGTTATTAGTTCATAAGACAGCGACTTGTGGTTGCTGCAAAAAATGGATTAAACATCTTGAAGATAATGGTTTTATGGCTGATGTTCAAAATCATAAAAATCTAGCAGAAATAAAAGAGACGTTAGGAATTAAGTCTGAATATAGGTCTTGTCATACTGGTGTATCTAAAGATGGTTATGTTTTTGAGGGACATATACCTAGTCAATATATAGCTCAATTTCTTTCAGAGGATCATCCTGATGCTCTTGGTCTCTCAGTTCCTGGAATGCCTTTAGGTTCTCCTGGTATGGAAGTTGGTGATCGCTTTATGCCTTATGAAGTTCTTCTTCTCAACAAAGATGGAAGTAGTGAAGTCTACGCTGAAGTAAACAAAAAATAATTAAATGGTGGGCCCGGGAGGACTCAAGCTTTTGACTAATGGATTATGAATCTTGGTTATCTATAAGTTAAAAGAGTTACGAATACCTTCGATTACAAACTCTATAGCCAGAGCTCCAAGCAATAACCCAAAGATTTTCTCGACTACTGTTACAACGGTTGGTCCTAATCTAGATGAAAGTTTGGCTGAAAGCCACATAGCAAGAGCAGCTATCAAAACTACTATAAATATAGGCAAATAGGATACAACCGCATCAGCAATACTTAGATAAGATTCCTTAGATAACAGTAAACTAGTAGCCATGGCTCCTGGGCCAGCTATCAAAGGTATTGATAATGGAAATATTGCTATAGATTTTATTGTTTCATCATCTATCGCTGTATCAGCAGTATTTTGTCTTTCTAATTGTCTTTGGCCAAAGACCATTTTGAAGGCGATTACAACAAGAAACATGCCTCCAATAATTCTAAAAGAGTCCATACTAATATTCATTGTATCTAAAATAGCATTACCAAATAACCAAAAAATAGAGAGAACTATCAGAGAAACTATGGAAGCTCTGATATAAATTGTTTTAACTTGTTGCTTGGTTAAACCTGATGTTAAACCTGCAAATATAGGCACCAATGAAATTGGGTTTACTGCAATAAAGAGTAAAAGAATGCTTTCAATTAGTGTGTCAAACATTTAAACCTCGGTTTTTATTACGTGATGAATGGTGGGCCCGGGAGGACTCGAACCTCCGACCAATGGATTATGAGTCCACTGCTCTAACCAACTGAGCTACAGGCCCTAAGATTAGTCGTCTAAGAAACTCTTAAGATGACTTGATCGACTAGGATGACGTAATTTTCTTAACGCTTTAGCTTCGATCTGCCTAATACGTTCTCTGGTTACATCAAATTGTTTTCCAACTTCTTCTAAGGTGTGATCAGTATTCATTCCAATACCAAATCTCATTCTTAAAACTTTTGCCTCTCTTGCTGTAAGAGAAGATAAAACGTCATCAGTAGCAAAGTGCAAACTATCCTCAGTTGCATTTTGTAATGGTGACTCAATAACAGTATCTTCAATAAAATCACCTAGGCTTGAATCTTCATCATCACCAATTGGTGTTTCAGTTGAAATAGGCTCTTTAGCTATTTTTAATACCTTTCTAACTTTATCCTCAGGCATATCTAACTCTTTACTTAACTCATCAGGTGTAGGCTCTCTTCCAATATCCTGCATCATCTGTCTTGATACTCTATTAAGCTTATTAATAGTCTCAATCATATGTACAGGTATTCTAATCGTTCTTGCCTGGTCAGCAATTGATCTTGTAATAGCCTGACGAATCCACCAAGTAGCATAAGTTGAAAACTTATAACCTCTTCTGTATTCAAATTTATCAACAGCTTTCATTAAACCTATATTGCCTTCTTGAATAAGGTCTAAAAATTGCAGTCCTCTATTGGTATATTTTTTGGCAATAGAAATTACAAGCCTAAGGTTAGCTTCAACCATGTCTTTTTTGGCTCTACGCATTTTGGTTTCACCCATAGACATGCTTCTATTAATTTCTTTAATCTCTTTAACGCTTAAGCCAACTGCTTTCTCTAAAGCTATAACTTCTTTTTGAGCAATTACAACATCTTGCTTCACAGCTTCTAGTAGATCTTTTTTGTATTTTTTCTCTTTTTGCAAAGAATCAATCCACTTAACTTTTGTTAAATTATCAGGAAATAATTTCAAGAAATCCTTTCTTGGCATTCTTGCTTTTCTTACAACTAACATTTGAATAGCTTTTTCTTTTTCTCTAATTTCATTTAAGCCAGATCTGGCAATTGAAGCTAATTCTTCAAACATTTTTGGACTAAATTTTAGAAATTTAAAAATGAGGCCAAGTTTTTCGTATTCAATTCTTACATCTTTAGAGCTTTTACCTTTGCTGTCTATAACTTTTAATGTCTTGTTGTACTGCCTTTTAAGATTGGTCATTCTTCTTTGGACTTCTTCCATATCAGGGCCAGTAGGCTTTTCATCATCATCTTCTTCGGCTTTAGCTCTTTCACTTCCAGGACCAGCTGAAGGAACTTCTTCCATCTCTTCTAGGAAGCCTGTTAAAAGATCATTAATCTTTTTGTCACCATCTTTAACCATTTGGAAATAATCTATAACATGCGAAACAGTTGTTGGGTAAGCAACACTTGCATTAAGAAGATCACGCATACCTTCTTCAATTCTTTTAGCAATCTCAATTTCACCTTCACGGGTAAGAAGATCAACAGTACCCATTTCTCGCATATACATTCTTACAGGATCAGTCGTTCTACCTGTTTCGTTTTCTACAGCAGCCAAGGCTGCAGCAGCTTGTTCTAAAGCAACGTCATCTGAATCTTCAGATTCAGCTAGCATTAGAGTATCTGCATCAGGAGCAGTTTCATGAACTTGTAGACCAAGATCATTAATCATTCCAATAATTTCTTCTACTTGATCTGGATCGGAAATATCATCAGGCAAGTGATCATTAACATCTGCATATGTTAAATAACCTTGCTCTCTGCCCTTTTCAATCAGTTCAGATATCTTTGAGCCTTTCTTGCTAAGTTTGTCCACTGAATCTCCGTATATTTAGTCTTATCTATGTTGGGATAAATTACTAATTTTCAATCTCTTTTTGAGCTTAAATTTTTCAATAAAGCTGTGTCTTCTTCACTTAATTCAGCTTTCTTTAAAATGAACTGTTGAAGCTCTCTTCTTTCGGCTGATGAAATGTGCTGCATATTATACTTTTCTTTTAAGATTTCCTCTCTATCTTTTTGTTTTTTTACAAAACTATGTAAACAGTCCCGCAACATACTTAAAGCATTTTCTTCTGTTAAAGCGATTTCACTCATCAAAGCTTCACTGAATAATCTTTTAATTTGATCAGACTCAATTTGTTCAAAAACTATAGATGCATTGATTTCTGGATTATCTAAATATTTATTTTGTACCTCTAAAAGAAACAAAAACTTTTCATTGTTATGAATAGATTCAAACGCTTTATCTTTTGCAAGATGCGGATACTGAATTAATGCTGTAAAAATTCCTACAATAGCCTTTCTTGCTAGAAGCGAACCGCTGTTCTCTTCCTTGGAACCTGCCTCACTTTGAGCTGGTATATTTCTGGGTTTTTGAGTATTTGAAGAGATTAAACTCGCAAAGTCTAATCTACATATTGAAGCAATTTCTTCAATATAAGCCTGTTTCAGGGTTTCATTATTAATGCTATTAATCAAAGGTATAGCAAATTTAGCAGCCTTAGATCTTCCTTCAATAGTTTCAAGGTCATCAACTTTTTTAATTCTTGATAAAAAGAATTTAGAAAAAGAAATATTATTATCTAGAAGTTTAAGAAAAGCTTCTTTGCCTTTTTCATTGATATAACTATCTGGGTCATAGCCTTCCTCTAAAAAGATAAAACCTATTTTTACATCTTCTCTCAAGATAGGTAATGCGTTCTCAACAGCTTTCCATGCTGCTTTTCGGCCAGCAAGGTCTCCATCAAATGCTACATATATATTCTTTGCATACCGCATAAGTTTTGAGACATGCTTTGCAGTTATTGCAGTCCCAAGTGACGCGACAGCATTTTTAACTCCATTTTGATGCAGAGCTATAACATCCATATAGCCTTCTACAACTATTAGTGAATCAAGAGATTTATTTAGCTCTCTTGCCTCATATAAACCAAAGAGTTCATTTGATTTGCTATAGGTTTTTGTTTCAGGTGAATTGAGATACTTGGGTTCTCCGTCACCAAGAATTCTCCCTCCAAATGCAACACACTGGCCTCGAATATTTCTGATAGGAAACATAAGTCTGGCTCTAAAGAAATCAAAAATCTTATCCTCTTTAGCGCTAAAGAGTCCTGACTCTAAAATATCTGATTTCGGATATTTTGCTGAAACTTTGTCATACAAATTTGTCCATCCGTCTTTTGCATAACCAAGATTAAAAAATGCAGCTGTCTCTCCTGAAATCCCTCTATTTTTTAAATATTTAACAGCCTCAACTCCATCAGAAGATTTCAATGTGCTCTTGTAAATCGTATTAGCTTCATCGTTAATTTCTTTAGCCTTAGTTTGTTCTACTACCTGCTTGGTATAAGGAACCTCTAAACCAACGCTCGAAGCAATAGTCTCAACAGCGTCTACAAAATCAAGATTTTCATAACGTCTTAAAAAATGTATTGAATTTCCAGAAGCGTTACAGACAAAACAATAAAAAAATTGCTTGTCTTGATTAACAGCCATTGAGGGCTTTTTATCATCATGAAAGGGGCATATACACCAAAAATTTTGACCCTTTTTAGTTAGCTGTATGCGTCTGCCAACAATATCGACAATATCGGATTGATCAAGAATTTGATCTATAAAACTAGAGGGTATTGACACTTTTATTGAACCAGTTATCTAATATAATTTTAGCTGCATGGGCATCTACTAATGTAGAGCCTATATCTGCTACCTTTTCTCTTGCTTCAAAACTAGTAAGTCGTTCATCCACATATTCACACTTTATTTTTGATATTTTTGTAAGTTTTTTCACAAAACTTTCTACAGTTTTCATAATATCACTTTCTGTTCCATCCATATTAAGAGGTTTGCCTACTAAAATTAATTCTGGCTTCCACTCATTTAGCACCTCTTCGATCTCAGGCCAATTTATCTTATTTCTATGATTAAAAATAATGCTTAAGGGTGAGGAAGTTTTTGTTAGAGTTTGTCCAACAGCGACTCCAATTTTTTTTGTGCCAAAATCAAAAGATATTATTTGCATATGCTTTAACCGCCAAAGTTCCAATCACGAACTATCTCTAAAATTTTATAACCTTTTTGCATGTCTTCATCAAAAGGTCTGAAAGGTGCAGACTCTTGTAAGATTTGCAAAGCAAGTTTATCAGTCTCTTGATCACCAGAAGAGATAAGGATTTCTGATTTTAATAAATTTCCAAATGAATCAACTGTTGCCATTAATCGTACTGTTTGATTTGAAGAGGTGTAATCTGAAGCAGTGATAACGCTCTGGCCTATGGTTTCAACTTTTCGTTGCCAAGAGTTTAAATAAAAAGCTTCGGAGGTGTTTACCTCTGAATTTGCTTCTAACCTTTTTACTTTATAACTTTCTGCTCGCATATCTTTTCTTTTTTTAGCTTTATCAGCAGTTTCTGGAGAAAAAGTATCTAGAGCTTCTTCATTCATACTTAAAAAGCCATCTTGCTCAACAGAAGAATTGGCAAGTCTAATATTAATAATGGGCGAATCCTCAAAAGTTGGAAGATCATATATATTTGAAAATGTAATTCCAAAAATTACTAGAAGATGAACTCCAATAGATATATAGGTTGATTTACCAATATCTAATCGTCTTCTAACTTTTTTATTGCTAAGAATTGCATAACTCATAAATCAGCAAACAATTCCTTAATAGGATCTTCTCCTGTTTGATCAAATATCTGTCTTGCGCAGGTTGGGCTGGTAACATTTATTTCTGTTACTTTGCTGCCAATCATATCCAGTCCTGCAAAAATAATTCCTTGTTGCATTAGGAGTGTCCCAATTTCATTTGCGACTGCTGCTTGATGAGGTTTTAGGTCTTGCGCTATACCCTTGCCACCTGCCGCTAGATTACCTTTAAAACTTCCACCTTGAGGCATTCTTGCTAAAGTTTTCTTAAAAGGTTTCCCATTAATAATAAGAATTCTAAAGTCTCCATCATAAATTTCAGGCAGAAATTCTTGTCCAACAATTAACGTTTTACCATCATTGGTAAGTTCTTGAATAATAGCTTCCTCGTTACTACCTATGTCACTTAATTTATAAATTGATTCCCCGCCCATTCCATTAAGGGGTTTGATAACAATTTCATTAAAATCTTTTGCAAATGATGTAATCTCAGATGCTTTTGAAGAAATAATCGTACTTGGTATATATTGTGCAAAATATAAAGCGAATATTTTTTCATTAAACTTTTTAACTGCGCCTGGATTATTGATAACATTTGCGCCATCTGACTGAGCCAAATCAAGTAAATGTAGTGTGTTCATATAATCTTCATCAACCGGAGGGTCTTTTCGCATAAAGACATATTTAAAATCTTTAAGGTTAATATTCTCACCAGATTCTTCTAATAAAATATCGTCAACCTTGCATTCAATTTTCACTGCATGAGCTTGAACTAAACCTTTACTAAAAAAAATATCGCTTGTCTCACATTGGTAAGGTTGCATATCTAGTCTTTGAGCGTGCTCAACCATAAATAAAGAGGTGTCTTTCTTAATATTAAGACTTGCGACTGGATCTGTTATAAATAGAATTTTATTGCTCATTAGACTTAAATATTTCCTACAAAGGATTGTATTAGAGTAGCGCTAATTATTGGCGCTGTCTCTGCCCTAAGGGTATTTTTTCCTAATGATTTAGGGGTTACGCCCTTGTCTACCATAGTAAACCTTTCTTGGTCAGAAAAACCAGATTCAGGACCACTAATAAAAATATATTCATCTTTATGCTCTATATCATTTGCCGATAAAAGTTCAGTTGCATCTAAATCAAAAAAACAAATGAAACTAGTTTTTTTTGTAATCAAAATATTATTAAGAACTTCTTGCAGCCCCTCAAAATGTTCAAGAGTTGGAAGAAAATTAATTCCAGACTGCTTACAAGCACCAATAACTACTTCTGTAAGTTTATCTTTTAATTTTAATAAATCTTTTTTAATTAGACTTTGATCTAATCTGTCTGGTTTAAAAAAAATCATTCTAGTGACTCCAAGCTCTGTTAACTTTTGAGTCATAAAAGCCATATTGTCTTTTTTAATATAAGGAAGCACTGCGATAAGATCTTTACCTTGCTTTATTGTTGTTTGGGGTGAGGAAATAAGTTCAAACTCTGTATTTCTTTTTGAACAAAGTGTGATACTTGCCTCGCAAGACAAACCTTCTCCATCAAATAATTCGATAATATCGCCCTCTTTTAGTCTAAGCACTGTCGCTATGTGCGAGGACTGAGCAGGATCAAGCTTAAAAGCTGAACTTATATTAGCTAAATTTTTAAAATACATTCTATGAGTTTTCACAATACCATTATAATAACTATTAAAATTCTATAAATGGCTATTCATACTTTACTTTTAATAAGACACGGCGAAGCAAGTGCATCATTTGGCGAGCATGCCGACCCTGGACTGAGTGAGAAAGGAAAACAGCAAGCTCATAATTTAATGGAGACTCTTTCAAAAGAAAATTTTGATAATTTTAAATTTATCTCTAGTCCAAAACTAAGAGCCATTGAAACAGCACAGCCTCTCAGATTGAAATATAACAAAGATCTTGTTATACGAAATGAGTTTTCTGAAATACCTTCTAATAATATTCCTGGCCATGAAAAGCAAGAATGGTTGAGAGGCGTTATGTCACAAGAAACCACAGCGCTTCCTGAGGCAGTAAGGCTTTGGCAGAATAATA
>Ga0257110_1000545_pt1 | contig 18019 bp, 19 predicted proteins | sample LP_taG_7_FD_190184 | JGI IMG/M metagenome (GOLD analysis project Ga0257110, IMG submission 190184) | Marine microbial communities from Northeast Subartic Pacific Ocean, Canada - LP_J_2015_P26_10m | ecosystem: Environmental > Aquatic > Marine > Oceanic | place: Canada: Northeast Subartic Pacific...
TCTAAAAGCTTTCGCCTTCAGCGCTTCGGTCTTGCGCGCTCGCCTCTCGGCTCCCGCGCAAGACAAAAACATAACACCTTCTCCCCCCCTCGCGCAACTCCTCAAGCGTGGGAAGCATCTGCAGACTTGCTTCCACTGGCGGAACCCTTTGCCATCACTAGGTTTCAACAAGAAGCCTGCACCTGGAGTGCCATGGGGACGCGATCAACAGAAGAGAGCCAGCGATTTCGTCCTAGTTCTAGAGAAGACCAAGTGGTGCAGAAGGCCCAGGAGCACTTCGAACGCACCCTCATATCGATTCAGGGACAACTCGCCGGAAGCGTTGCAGCTCTTGAAAGTAGTTACGCCGACTCGGAACTGAACTACGGCGAAATCTTCGTTCGGGACAACGTCCCAGTGATGATTTATTTGCTGGTGCAGGGTCGCTTCGCGATCGTGAAGCAATTTCTGAAGGTTTGTCTCGATCTGCAGAGCACGAGCGTGCAAACCCGTGGGGTTTTTCCGACAAGTTTCGTCGAAGAGGAAGGGAATCTGGTCGCTGATTACGGCCAGCGGTCCATCGGTCGGATCACCTCTGTGGATCCGAGCCTTTGGTGGCCGATTCTCTGCTGGATCTACGTCAAACGAAGTGGGGACACTGATTTTGGTCGGAGCCCAGAAGTACAACGTGGAATTCAACTCCTTTTAGATCTGGTGCTGCACCCCAGCTTTGAAGGAACACCGGTTCTATTCGTACCGGACTGTGCCTTCATGATCGATCGTCCGATGGACGTTTGGGGCGCACCACTGGAAGTGGAAGTGTTGTTGTACGGCGCATTACGAAGCTGCGTTGAACTCATGGAGCTTTGCCAACGCCACGACAGCAGCGCACTCCTGGCGGAACGTCTCCGTCTCAGTCGCAAATGGACCCATGACCTTCGGCAATTTCTGCTGAAGCACTACTGGGTCACCAGTAAAACCATGCAGGTACTGCGGCGTCGCCCCACGGAGCAATACGGAGACAACCAGTACCAAAACGAATTCAATGTTCAACCGCAGGTCATCCCTGATTGGCTACAGGACTGGCTTCAGGATCGAGGTGGATATCTCATCGGCAACATTCGAACTGGCAGACCGGACTTCCGCTTCTACAGCTTGGGCAATTCGCTCGCTTCCATGTTTGGACTGCTCACGGCCCCCCAACAACGTGCCTTGTTTCGGCTCGTGCATCACAACCGTGATCACCTGATGGCACAAATGCCGATGCGAATCTGTCATCCCCCAATGGGAGGGGTGGAGTGGGAGCACAAAACAGGTTCCGACCCTAAAAACTGGCCATGGAGTTATCACAACGGTGGGCATTGGCCCAGCCTGCTTTGGTTTTTCGGATCATCGATCCTTCTTCATGAACGGCTGCATCCCAATGCTGACGTGCTGTTAATGAGTGAGATGACCACACTCCTCGACGAGTGCTATTGGAGCCATCTCAACCAACTCCCGCGGCAACAATGGGCTGAATATTTCGACGGGCCCACGGGAACATGGGTGGGACAACAATCAAGGACATTTCAAACGTGGACCATCGTGGGGTTCCTCTTGACCCACCATTTCCTCCGAGTGAATCCTGATGACGTCTTAATGCTGAATCTGGATGCTGGCCTCAGCCGTTAACTCAGGGACCAATCAGCCCATAAAAAAACCCCAGCTCTTACAAGCTGGGGTTTTTTACGATCCATTCAAAAAGGATCAGAACAAGCCAAGGGTGAGGGACTTATCGATTGGCATCGCAGCGCCAATACCCAAGTAGATGGTCGTCATGGTTCCGAACAGGAACACAGTCATGGCCACTGGGCGGCGGAAAGGATTTTGGAACTTATTGAAGCTCTCAATAAACGGCACAAGCATCAATCCCAATGGAACCAACGTTTGCAGAGCAATCCCAAGCAGCTTGTTAGGAACGACCCGCAGAATTTGGAACACTGGATAGAGGTACCACTCCGGCAAAATCTCTAACGGCGTAGCAAAAGGATCAGCCTTGTCGGCCAACATTGCCGGATCAAGAACGGCCAGTCCTACGACACAAGCAATGGTGCCAAGGATGACGACTGGGAAAATATAAAGAAGGTCGTTCGGCCAGGCGGGCTCACCGTAGTAGTTGTGACCCATGCCCTTAGCGAGCTTGGCCCGCATTTTGGGATCGGAGAGATCAGGCTTCTTGAGAATGTGCATCAGTTAATCCAAGTGTTGAAAGAACGGAAGGAACAACGATCACAAGGGACCGGAAATACCTTGCTTACGGATCATCAGGAAGTGCATGAGCATGAACACCGCGAGGAGCCATGGCATCACAAAAGTGTGAAGGCTGTAGAAACGCGTCAGAGTCGATTGACCAACACTCTCTCCACCACGGAGCAACTCAACCATGAAGTCTCCCACCACGGGGATGGCTGCTGGAACACCGGAAACAATTTTCACAGCCCAGTAGCCAACTTGATCCCAAGGCAGGGAGTAACCAGTAACACCGAACGAAACAGTGATCACAGCCATGGTGACACCAGTCACCCAGGTGAGCTCACGAGGACGCTTGAAACCACCGGTGAGATAAACCCTGAACACATGCAAAATCAGCATGAGAACCATCATCGACGCACTCCAACGGTGCACCGAACGAATCAGCCAGCCGAAGCTGACATCGGTCATCAAGTACTGAACAGAGGTGTAGGCCTCGGCGACAGTTGGCTTGTAGTAGAAGGTCATCGCGAACCCTGTCGCGAACTGGATCAGGAAGCAGACCAACGTGATCCCACCCAGGCAATAAAAGATATTGACGTGGGGGGGGACGTATTTTGTGCCGATGTCATCAGCAATGTCCTGGATTTCCAGACGTTCCTGGAACCAGTCGTAAACGGGCGAAGAGTTCGCCATGCACAAGCGGGCTCGGGTTGCGAAAGTCTACGGAGCACGCTTCAACCAACGAGGCGAAAGGACTGTGATGTATCCAACTGTTAACAACTTCTCCCAACGCCTGCGGCGCAACACATCTCACATGGCCAAAAAGCTCATCGCTTCACTTACTGCGGCCTGCATCGCGTTTGGACTGGTGTTCAGCCCCATTTCGACGGTCTACGCCCTTAGCGATACCCAGCAACTGGTGGTCGACAGCTGGCGACTGGTGAACCAGGGCTACTGGAACCCAGAACGGCTTGATGACGTGCGATGGCGGCGCCAACGACAAAAAGCACTCGAGAAAACAATTCAGAGCAGTGACGACGCCTACAACGCCATTGAAGAGATGCTCGGAGAACTCGGCGACCCCTACACACGACTTCTAAGGCCGAAGGACTACGCAGCGATCAAAAACAGCACCAGTGGAAATCTCAGTGGTGTTGGGCTGCAACTCGGTCCTGACGACCAACAAGATCAAGTGGTCGTGATTTCAGCTTTGGATGGATCCCCAGCTGCGGACGCCGAGATCGCAAGCGGGACCTATCTCCTTGCTGTCGATGGCCAACAAATCGCCGATCTCGGCCTTGAAGGCGCCGCCAATGCGCTTCGCGGTGAAATTGGCACCCAAGTCGTCCTGACCTTGCAGCAGGGCAGTAACAGCCCTGAAGAGCTGTCATTGGAGCGCCGCAGTGTCGACCTTCGTCCGGTACGGACACGGCGGTTGCGCACCGAATCCCACACCCTTGGTTATTTACGCATTACCCAGTTCACAGAAGGGGTTCCCCAGCAGGTGCTGGAAGCCCTCGCTGAATTGCAAGACAAGGGCATCGAAGGATTGGTGCTCGACCTACGCAATAACTCTGGTGGGCTCGTGAGTTCTGGGTTGGCCGTTGCGAACGACTTCCTCAGCGGGGGGGCCATCGTTGAAACCCGCAACAGAGAAGGAATCACAGACAGCATTCAGGCAGGAACCTCAACACTGTTCGACGGACCGATGCTCACCCTGGTGAATGGCGGCACTGCAAGCGCTAGCGAAATCCTTGCGGGTGCCTTGCAGGACAACGGCCGCTCCACCCTGCTGGGCAATCGAACATTTGGGAAAGGGCTGATTCAAACCCTGACGAACCTGAGTGATGGCAGTGGTCTTGCCGTCACCGTGGCGGGCTATGTCACCCCCAGCGGACGAGATATTCAAGATGCAGGCATCGAACCCGATCGCCTTCTTTCCGATCCTGAACCGCTCAACCCAGGAGGAGAAGGGGATCGCTGGCTCAATGAAGCTGAGCAGTGGATGGCGTCGTTGCTGGAGCTCGACAGCAGCAACACCTCTATTCCATGAGGCAACGCACGTACAACGATCCACTCCATCGAGAGATCTGTCTGGAGTGGAACGCACCGTGCGAAGCCATGGTGATGGAACTCGTGGACACCGCGCCGTTTCAACGCCTACGTCGCATTCGTCAGCTCGGTCCAGCCTTCCTGACCTTTCACGGCGCTGAATCAAGCCGATTCACCCACTCGCTCGGGGTCTTTCATCTGGCGCGTCGCGCATTTAAACGCTTGGTGGAGCAAGCCCCAGAGTTAGAGCCACATCGGCCTGTTTTATACGCGGCTGCGCTACTTCATGACTTAGGTCACGGCCCGCTCAGCCATACAGGGGAAGAAATGTTTGGCCTGCGGCATGAGTCCTGGTCTGCACAGATCATCCGCGAACACCAGGGAATTCGTGAATGCCTGGAAAAACAGCAGGCAGGTACGGCCGATTCCGTCGCCACATTGTTAGAGCACGGCATCAGCCCCCATCCCGTGATTCAACGGCTGGTCAGCAGTCAGCTGGATTGCGACCGACTTGATTATTTGCTTCGCGATAGTTACAGCACTGGCACGCGCTACGGCCAACTCGACCTCGATCGGATTTTGGGGGCATTGACACTGGCTCCAGACGGCGACTTAGCCATTCACCCCAAGGGGCTGATGGCTGTGGAGCATTACCTGGTGGTTCGCAATTTGATGTACCGCAGCGTTTACAACCACCGACTCAATGTGGTGTGCAACTGGCTATTGGAACGCCTCGTCCAATTGGTTCGAGATCTTGGTCCTAGAGAAGTTTGGGCGGATGAGGTGATGGCCCAATGGCTGTGGAAAGCCGACCAAATCGATCTCGATCTTTTCCTTGCTAACGACGATGTGCGTACTGGTTATCACCTGCAGCGATGGAAAGAGGAAGGTCCTTCGCCAGTAGCAGAACTCAGTAGCCGCTTTCTAGATCGCCAATTGTTCAAAGCGACGGCGGTCGATCATCTGAGCCGTGAAAACCAACTCAAGTCGCTGGCGATCGCAACGCGTCTGGCCGAAAGCCAAGGCCATGACCCTCGAAACAGTTGTGGCCTTCGCCATCAGCAAATCCGCGGCTACCACCCCTACAGAGGGGGATTAAGACTTTGGGATGGGAAAAATCTTCAAGCGCTTGAGCAAGCCTCTCCCCTGGTGGACAGCCTGACCCAACCGGCCGCAACATCCTGGCTGATTCACCCTGCTGAAATCAGCGCTGAACTGCGTCAAACCATGGATCTTGAAGGGGCGACACGATCGGACTGGACAGCAGAAGAATGAACATAAAACTCCCAAACCATCGTGACCAGCACTGGAGGGACACGATCAAAGACCTACTCGACAACGCAAACACAGGGTGTATTGATCTCGACTGTGGGGACTGGTCGCTGACCTACACAGATCTCCAAGACCTCATGGCAGAAGTGGAGCAAAGCGGACAACGGCTTGATTCGTTGATCAGCAATGTTCCGGACACCGTCGTTAGTGCCAGAGCATTTGGCTTAGAAGCAAGGCTGCAACGGTCTGCACCAATCTGCTCGGGGGACCTTTTGCATACAGAACCCCCAGCGAAGGAATCACCAACACAGTCAACTGGCGTGATGTTTCATCAGGGCACATTGCGCTCCGGTGATTACCTGCACAGCGATCGGAGCATCTTGGTTTATGGAGATGTCAATCCTGGAGCAACGGTTACGGCCTGTGGAGACATCCTTGTTTGGGGTCGATTAAGGGGTGTGGCCCACGCAGGAGCGAAGGGATCCACTCAAGCTCGGATCATTGCGCTGCAACTTCGCCCTCTTCAACTCCGAATCGCCGATGCTGTCGCTCGTGGACCGGACGACCTTCCCCAGCCGGGGCTAGCAGAACAAGCCTCCCTCCGTAACGGTGTCATCAGAATTGATCCAGCCGAAGTGCTGAGCTTGCAACCCGGCTGATCGAAGTTGTCACGATGGATTGGGAGATTATCCTGATCCAAACCAAGTGGAATCCCGGTGTCGACGACCCGAACGATCCTGATCTGCTCCGGCAAGGGCGGCGTCGGCAAAACAACCACAACAGCCAACCTCGGCATCGCCCTCGCCAGGCTTGGGGCACGAACGGTTGTGCTGGATGCCGATTTCGGTCTGCGCAATCTCGATCTTCTTTTAGGCCTCGAAAACAGAATTGTTTTCACAGCCCAAGAAGTGCTCGCAGAAACATGCCGATTGGAGCAAGCCCTTGTGAAACACAAGCAGGAACCAAACTTGGCCCTATTGCCCGCTGGCAATCCTCGAATGCTCGAGTGGCTGACGCCAAAAGACATGAAGGCAATTGTGTCTTTGTTAGAGGAACAATTCGACTACGTCCTGATCGACTGCCCGGCCGGCATCGAAGACGGCTTCAAAAATGCAGCAGCGGCGGCGCGTGAAGCTGTTGTTGTGACCACTCCTGAAGTTGCAGCAGTGCGTGATGCTGATCGCGTTATTGGTCTGCTCAACACCCAAGGGGTCACCCCTGTTCAACTCGTCTTGAACCGAGTGCGGCCCAAGATGATGTCGATTCAAGAGATGCTGTCTGTCGACGACGTGACCGACATCTTGGCTCTCCCACTGCTGGGATTGGTTTTTGAAGATGAGCAGGTGATTGTGAGCACGAATCGTGGGGAACCACTGACCCTGGGGGAGAGCAGCTCTCCGGCAGCCAAGGCTTACAACAACATCGCCAGGAGGCTTCAAGGAGAAGACATCCCCCTGATGGACCCTTCCGAAGCACGCAAAGGCTTCCGCGCCAGAGTGCGCCAATTAATGCAAACCAGACTTTTTTGAATCGATGACCGTCAAAGATTTCATCGACAAGCTCTTAGGGCGTCAAATCTCCAGTGCAAGTACAGCCAAACAACGGTTGCAACTGGTGCTAGCCCACGACCGCAGCGACCTCAATCCCGAACTCCTGGCCCAAATGCGCCGCGAAATCCTCGAGGTTGTAGCTCGTTACGTGGAGATCGATCTTGAGGAGGGCGACGTCAGCCTCGAGACCGAAGACCGCATGACGGCTCTGGTTGCCAATCTGCCCATACGTCGATCAATCCAACAGACACCTGAGGGGGGAACTCTTTAAGCAGTCGCCCCGCTTGAATTTTGACTACCGAGACTTCGCTTACTCCATCGGAAGCCCGTGTAAGCGCCCTACTTCTGCAAGGAATGACGAATCGCGCCATTGCAGATCGACTCGTCTTAAGCCTCAGAACCGTTGAATGTCATATCAGCCGTGCTCTGTCCAAAACAGGATGCAGTACTCGGCTTGAATTAGCCCTTTGGATGATGGATCGACCGTTCCACCGCTAAGACTCGATGCCCACTGATCGGTAAGGTGGACCTACGCCGGCTTAGCTCAGTGGTAGAGCAGCGCTTTTGTAAAGCGAAGGTCATCGGTTCAAATCCGTTAGCCGGCTTTAAAGAAATCCTTAGTGGCTGTCTTTGCTGACTGGGGCTGCAAACAACCAAACTCCCAGCAACAACAAAACCCAAGGGATGACATTGAATTGAAGAAACGGAGTCATCACAACCTCCAGCGGTTCAAGCACCCAATGCAAAAAGGTCATCACGGCCAAGCAAAGGCCCACAAGAATGATCATTCCGCTGTAGGGATCCCCTCTGGCATCACAGCACCACGACGGGCTATGTGCCAACAACCCACATCCCTCCAGACCAAAACCGTGCTGGCCTGTCCGGAATGGGTGGGCCAAGGTTGAGGGCCGAGCTGTGCCAGAGAGGGAAACAACTGGGCCGCTTCAAAGGCCGTCGTTGCAGCCGGTTTACCAGAAGGATTGGCACTACTGGTCGCGAGAGGACCACTAATCGACAAAAGATTCTGGGTGATTGCACAGGCTGGAATCCGACAACCAATGTTCGAACCACCAGGATTCAGGTAGTCCACATAAGGGCCTCTAGCCGGCAGAACCAGCGTGATCGCACCCGGCCAATGCTTGGTTGCCAGGGTTTTGGCGTCGTCATGACAACAAGGATCGACACCCTCTAACAACGCTTCAACCGTGGCTCCCATCAAAATCAGCGGCTTGTCAGCAGGCCGCTGCTTCAACATCCAAATTGTCTCGGCGTTCTCGGGTAAAACTGCCAGACCCGGCAACGTATCCGTCGGAATAATGACCGCTTCAGAGGCCCGCAAACGCTGTGCCAAAGACGGAATAGAGCGCACCAATGGCCTCTGAGGAACCGTCATAAGGCCGAGGCGATAGCGCGCTGACCCTGCGCAAAACGGGCGACCCCCTCAAGATCGTTGGCAGCGGAGACGTTCACCAATCCAGCCTCACGCATTAAATCCTGGACGCTCTCACTTTGGTCGTGGTGATGTTCCAAGAACAAGACGCCACCTGGAGCAAGAGCACATGGCGCATCGATCAACAAAGAGCGAATGGCCTCAAGGCCATCCTCCCCACCAACCAATGCACTAAGGGGTTCATGGTCCCGCACCACAGGATCCAACATTTCGATTAATGGACGAGGGATGTAGGGGGGGTTACTCACCACAATCTCAAGCTGTCCCCAAAAAGCCCGCAAGGGAACCCACCAAGAGCCATGGTGCAGCCGACAAGACTGTTGTGGGGCCAGGGCCTTGAGGTTCTTCTCAGCTAGAGCCAACGCATCAACACTCAAGTCCACGGCGTGCCCCTCTGCCTCGGGCCATGCACGGCACAAGCTGACGGCCACAGCCCCTGATCCCGTCCCCAAGTCGGCCCAACAACGAGGGGATTGTCCCTCCGCAAACGCCAAAGCCAACTCCACCAAAAGCTCTGTTTCTTGTCGAGGGATTAAGGCAGCGGAGGAAACCTCCAACAGGACATCTCGCCAAGGACAAACGCCAACCAAGTGCTGAAGCGGCATGGACTGCTCCAAATGGAGCACCCAAAGCTTTTCGAGCGCCTCCAAGGGCTGATCAATGGCGACCACTTTCTCCGCATCAAGCAGGAGCCGCTGCAATTCCGACCAGGACACGCCACCGCCAAGATCGAGTAGCCAGTCGAGATCAACGGAGCGTCCACCTCGACGAAGTTGGCGACGGCGCCAAGCCAGCAGGTCATTGCCAGCAAGGAACTGCTCGGTCGTCACAATCTGCGCCGCCGCCAAAGGTGGCCAGCCTCACACACCAACTGTCCCTCGCACTCAAGGATCAAAAGCTGAGAGGAAAGGTGATCAACCGTCTCCCCCAAGCGCCCCTGGAGAGTCTCGATGGACGCACCATCTCCGATTGCGTTTAGCAGGGCATCGTGAACGATGGTTGTTGAAGCAGACATCAACGGTCCTGCTCCAAGATGCTCTGCCAATTCACTGGCCTCTAGGAGCGGAGAGGCTTGATTACGAAGAAGCGCATTGCTCCCCTGCGACGACCAGCGACGCGCATCACCAGGAACAACCCAAACAGGACATTGGAGTTGAGCCGCGAACCTGGCCGAAATCAATGCCCCACTGCGCTCCGGACATTCCACAACCACTAGGGCTTGGGCCAGCGCCACGATCAACCGATTGCGTTCAACAAAAGAGCCTCGATTCATTGCCGTGCCTGGAGACAGCTCGCTCAGGAGAAGACCTTTGCGACTGACTTCAGCCTGAAATGCCTCATGGTGTCGTGGGTAGACGCGCTCCAACGAGGTCCCCAAAACCGCCACCGGACGACCTCCCCCATCCAAACAACCCCGATGAGCTGCCGCATCAATTCCCTCCGCCAATCCACTGATCACTGGCCAGCCCATCGAGGCCAGCGTGCGACCCAAATCCTCTGCGACTGCTAAACCATGGGCTGAAGCGGCCCGAGTGCCAACGACTGCAACAGCATGCTGTTGCTGCAGTAGGTCGAGCAGCGACGAATCACCACTGTGATGCAACAAAACAGGTGGACGATCGAGACGATCCATCACCTGCGGCCAGCGCTGATCCCCTGGGAGAAGAACATTTTCAGGAACCTTGATCTGGGGGGCTTCGCCATGCTCGCGGCGAAAGCGTTCCACACTCAGCCAACAGGATTGGGGCCAGGACAACACCGAACACAGCCGCTGCACTGGCCAGCTCCAGAGCTCGCCTGGACCGACCGAATACTGACAAGCAACAGAACGGAGAGCGCGAAGCCGAGCCGAGCCGAGACCTGGGCATTGACTCCACAGCCACCACCAGCCCCGATCCATGCTTGCAAATAGTACGTAAGTACCAATTTAATCATCCGTGCCGTCTGGGCCTCGGCGCAGACGGTTCATCAGTGATTCCAATTGATCAGGCACCCGCCGAAGCACGCGACCGCCCGACACCATGACGAGTTCAACCGATGCATCAGCCATGAGCTGACCCTTGAGAAGCATCTGGCAACGCCAAGGCCAGCGGACCCCAACAGGACAGTCGCTGAGGCTTTCCAAGACGACCAAGTCCCCATGCCGAAGAGCATGTCGATAGTTGATCCGCAAGGACACAACTGGCATCTCCACCCCCAGCGCCGTCATGTCGGCGTAGGTCAGGCCAGCAGCAACCAACGCTTCAACCCTGGCTTCCTCCAGCCAAGCCACATAGGCCCCATGCCACATCACACCCGCGTGATCGGTGTGTTGCGGCAAAACGCGCTTCTGCACTCTCCATGGCAGGGGCGTAACGCTGTCCGTCAGCTTTTTTGTCAACACCATTCCTGCCCATAGGCTTCTACAAAGGCTGCCGCATCAATCATGTTCAGGAACCTGCTGATTGCCGATTCCGGCAAAGGCCATGTGGAAGAAATGATCCGCATGCTGCAGGACATGCCCAACTTCAAAACAGCACGCGTCAACCTTTTGCACGTGGTGCCAGAACAGAGCAAAGCGGGCTCTGAAGGACATCGAGACAATGCGCAATCCATGCTCGATGGCGCCGCTAGCCGCATGGGTCTCGACCCCAGCTCTGTTCAACTCATCGTTCGCGATGGAGACACCAAGCAAACCGTGCTCAAAGTGGCCGAGGAGCTTGATGCCGACTTAATCGTGATGGGATCACGGGGACTTGGGCGTCTTCAATCCATCCTCGCCAATAGCACCAGCCAATACGTATTCCAGCTCTCAACACGGCCGATGTTGCTTGTGAGGGACGACCTCTACGTCAGGCACATCAATCGAGTGATGGTAACGATTGACGGCACTGGAGTCGGTGATGACGCCTTAAGAACCGCCTGCGAATTAGTGCGAGACATCCCAGGTGGAACGTTGACCGGCCTCCATGTGGTCCGACAGGAATCGGCCCCATCCCGCGGGGGTCGAACGAAAGCAGACGACATCCTTGATGCGGCTGTCCAGAGGGCACGTAGCTTCGGCGTTGATCTCAAAGCGATCCACACCGAAGGGAAAGATATCGGTCGAAGCGTTTGCTCTGTAGCGGAAGAAATCAATGCCGACATGCTTGTGATTGCATCACAAGATCGTCGCCCCCTGGTCGCCCGTGGACTGGTCGATCTCGACAAGCTGCTCGGAGGATCAGTGAGCGATTACATCCGTGTTCACGCTCCAGCTCCAGTGCTGCTCGTTCGCGAACCGGAGCGCGGTTAGATCTCAGGCTTCGCTGCGACTCGTGCCGATATAAAGCACGATCAAGAAGATTGCCGGGACCAAAATGAACATGAGGCTGGCAACAAATCCGAGATCGTTGGTTTCCATGGCCGCTGGAGGGATCCCCGCGAAGGTATCACCGACAAGCGGCCAACGTCGCAGCAAACTCAGCCCTCTTCATCGGCAGTAGTAGCCGAACCCTTCTCAACCGCACTGTCTCCGTCGGGCTCGTCCTCGCTTTCCAGTTCATCGTCTGGCGAAGCAGGCCAAGCGGTTGGCCCCATCGGCAGCGGAGCCTGACGCGCTGCAGCCAGCCTGGTCTCAGCGTCTGGCAAGCGCATCTGAGGCCGGGTAAGCACCATTACCGATTTTTCAACAAGGGCCTGACAAGCCAAACGCCACTCCGGGGGACGGCGACGCAACTTGCTGTCCTCCACAGGAGTGCGCTCCGTCAAAGCATCGGCATTGTTTTCATCAACGACTGAAACAAAGCAGGTACTGCACTGACCACATCCGCCGCAGTTGCCGAGCTGTCCTTTGAGGCCATAGAGCTCGAGGCGCTCACGCAGAGCCACTTCACGAAGATTTTCTCCGGGATAGCACTCCACGTCACGACCTTCGCGAACGAATCGGATCACTGGCATGGAACCAAAGGGCACACAGGCCCCCATCATGCGGTGAAGGTTTGCGTTTTGTGAACGGTTTAAGCGATAAACCGTGTCACTGGAACGTTTCAGCCCTGTCGTAATTCAACCAACGACCCAGCAGAAGCCCTTACCATCGCTGTGTCTGGTTGCGTGTGCGCAGCCTTGTCCCCCGAACCTGTCCCATGGGATTGCCCTGGTATCGGGTGCACACCGTCGTCATCAATGACCCGGGTCGCCTTTTGGCTGTGCACCTCATGCATACAGCCCTCGTTGCCGGCTGGGCCGGCTCCATGGCTCTGTACGAATTAGCCATTTTCGATCCGTCCGACGCTGTCCTGAACCCCATGTGGCGTCAGGGCATGTTCGTGATGCCCTTCATGTCTCGCCTCGGAGTTACCGGGAGTTGGGGTGGTTGGAGCATCACTGGAGAAACCGGGGTTGACCCAGGTTTCTGGAGCTTCGAAGGTGTTGCCGCCGCCCACATCATTTTTTCTGGCCTACTGATGTTGGCCGCCATCTGGCACTGGACCTACTGGGATCTTGAGATCTGGCAGGACCCCAGAACCGGAGAACCAGCCCTTGATCTACCTAAGATTTTTGGCATTCACCTGCTCTTAGCTGGCCTTGGCTGCTTCGGATTTGGTGCTTTCCATCTCACTGGTGTCTTCGGACCAGGCATGTGGATCTCTGATCCTTATTCCATCACCGGCCACCTCGAGGCGGTTCAACCGTCATGGGGGCCAGAGGGATTCAATCCCTTTAACCCCGGTGGCATCGTTGCGCACCACATTGCTGCTGGAATTGTTGGCATTATTGCCGGCATTTTCCACATCACCACGCGACCGCCTGAGCGGCTTTATAAAGCTCTCCGCATGGGCAACATCGAAACAGTCTTAGCGAGTGCCATCGCAGCTGTTTTCTTTGCTGCATTCATTGTCGCTGGAACGATGTGGTACGGCTCAGCCGCCACCCCAGTTGAGTTGTTCGGTCCCACCCGTTATCAGTGGGATCAGAGCTACTTCAAGACGGAAATCAACCGTCGCGTTCAAACGGCCATGGACGATGGCGCGACTCGTGAAGAAGCCTTTGCATCTATTCCAGAGAAGCTGGCTTTTTACGACTACGTCGGCAACAGTCCTGCCAAGGGTGGATTATTCCGAGTTGGCCCAATGGTGAACGGTGATGGCCTTGCCACCTCATGGCTTGGTCACGTTGTATTCACCGACAGCAACGGTCGTGAGTTGCAAGTTCGTCGTTTGCCGAACTTCTTCGAGAACTTCCCCGTGATCCTTGAAGACGAGCAAGGCATTGTTCGTGCTGACATTCCTTTCCGTCGTGCGGAAGCGAAGTATTCCTTCGAACAACAGGGCGTGACTGCTCAGGTGTTTGGTGGAGCCTTGGATGGTCAGAAGTTCACTGATCCAGGTGACGTCAAACGTCTGGCCCGTAAGTCACAGTTGGGAGAAGCGTTCGATTTCGATCGCGAGATCTACAGCTCTGATGGTGTCTTCCGCAGTTCACCTCGCGGTTGGTTCACATTCGGCCACGCCACCTTCGCGCTTCTGTTCTTCTTTGGGCACATTTGGCATGGGGCTCGCACCCTGTACCGCGATGTGTTTGCTGGTATCGATCCAGACCTCGGAGACCAAGTGGAATTCGGCCTATTCGCCAAGCTGGGCGACAAGACCACACGTCGTCTGCCAGAGGGCTATGTGCCCCCAGCAGGAACGCCTCTCAACTGATCGCCTCCTAGGAACCCTCAGATGGAAAGCTTCGCTTACGTCCTCATCCTCACTTTTGCGATTGCCACCTTGTTCTTTGCTATCGCCTTCCGCGATCCACCAAAGATCGGAAAGTAATCCAATCAAGCAAACCCCGCTTCGGCGGGGTTTTTTCATGCTTTTCCAAGCAGCTAAAGCGGATGACTTGTTCATCAGATCGATTGATTAAAAAGCGAACCAATCGGTTCAAAACTTCCGATGAGTCGTGGCAAAAAAATAGATATCGCCCCACCACCCTTTTCAAGTCACTAATCAATGCTTAAAGTTGATGCATATTTGATTGTGAACGGGCGTGCAGTGCCCCTCCTGCCAAAACACAGATAGCCGCGTTCTGGAATCCAGAGCTGCTGATGGAGGCCGCAGTGTGCGTCGTCGTCGGGAATGTCTCAACTGTGATTTTCGATTTACCACCTACGAACGGGTGGAAACGGTTCCGATTACGGTGATTAAACGGGACGGTTGTAGGGAACTTTTCAACCGGACCAAAGTTCTGCACGGCTTGAGCCGAGCTTGCGATAAGACCGGGCTCGACGCTGCACGGCTCGAAACGATTGTTGAAAATCTGGAACTTCAACTGCAGCAACGCACGGCCAAAGAAGTTGCAAGCTCTGAAATTGGAGAATTAGTTTTAAAAGAGCTCAAGCAAATCAGCGAAGTGGCCTACATCCGTTTCGCCTCGGTGTACCGACAATTCCGAGGAATTGACGATTTTGTGTCCACCCTCGAAACGATGAACAAAGAGCAAGAACACCTTGCCGCCGTTGGCTAAAAACGAGAGTTAAAGCAGGCTTATCTGTAGAGTCACACATTCTCCGTAGAACGTCGGCGGGCGTTTGACGTGAATCCTTCGTACTACCCACCTGAGGTAGACCGCCAACCCCCCATGGCCGCGACGCCCACAGAAGAGCAAACCCCAGACATCAGCACAGCAGCACCAGTTGAAGAACCATCTGCCACTGCAGAAGTTGGTGCGCTTACAGCTGAGCAAGCCTTTGACGCAGAAGATTTAGGCATTCCCGAAGACGTTCCGACCGCTGATGACCCCAGCAGCAGAGCAGACCGGAACAACCTCGAGGAAGCCGGCTTCACCATTGATGATTTCGCGGCCCTTCTTAGTAAGTACGACTACAACTTCAAGCCTGGCGACATCGTCAACGGGACTGTCTTCGCTCTCGAATCCAAGGGCGCAATGATCGATATCGGCGCCAAGACCGCCGCATTCATGCCCCTACAAGAGGTGTCGATCAACAGGGTTGAGGGCCTGAGCGATGTGCTCCTGCCTGGTGAGATCCGTGAATTCTTCATCATGAGTGAAGAGAACGAAGATGGTCAGCTCGCGCTATCCATCCGACGGATCGAATACCAACGTGCCTGGGAGCGAGTGCGTCAGCTTCAGAAAGAAGATGCCACGATCTACTCCGAGGTGTTTGCCACCAACCGTGGTGGTGCACTCGTCCGTGTTGAAGGATTGCGCGGTTTCATCCCGGGCTCCCACATCAGCACGCGCAAACCAAAAGAAGAGTTGGTTGCCGACTTCCTTCCACTCAAATTCCTTGAAGTGGATGAAGAGCGCAACCGTTTGGTCTTAAGCCATCGCCGTGCTCTGGTTGAGCGCAAGATGAATCGCCTGGAAGTTGGCGAGGTGGTGGTTGGCACCGTCCGCGGAATCAAGCCCTACGGAGCCTTTATCGATATCGGAGGTGTCAGTGGATTGCTGCACATCTCTGAAATCAGCCATGAGCACATTGAGACTCCCCACTCTGTGCTCAATGTGAACGATCAGATGAAGGTCATGATCATTGACCTGGACGCTGAACGAGGCCGTATCTCCCTCTCCACCAAGGCTTTGGAGCCGGAACCCGGTGACATGCTCACCGACCCTCAGAAAGTGTTTGAAAAAGCTGAGGAAATGGCTGCTCGCTACAAGCAGATGCTTCAAGAGCAGGCTGAGGAAGGAGATGAGCCCATCGCATCAATGATGATTTGAGCCATCCATGGCCACGTTGCTGCTGAGGGGAAAACCCATCGGCTCCATTCACGGGGTGCTGTTCGATAAGGACGGCACCCTTTCTCATAGCGAGCCGCACCTTCTCGATCTTTTCGAGCGAAGGTTGACTGTGATTTGCGATCTCTGGAGTGAAACCAAAGGCGCTGCAAATCTCAGGGAACTAAAAATCACACTCCGCCAAGCCTTTGGGATTCGCGACAAGGCACTGCATCCAGGCGGAACCCTCGCGGTTGCAGCACGCCAAGACAACCTCACCTCCACAGCCACGGTGTTCTGCATTTTTGGTTGCAGCTGGCCCGAAGCACTCGCACTGGCCGAGACTTCTTTCCAACGAATTGATCAACAATTCAGCGATGACGGAACATCGCGACCACTCCTAAACGGTGCCAAGACGTTCCTTGAAGAACTGGCCAAGGCATCGGTTCCCAGCGCTGTGATCAGTAATGACACAACGAAAGGGATCCATACTTTTTTAGAGCACGAAAACATCAGCTCTCTGGTTGTTGATTGTTGGAGTGCGGATGATCAACCAAGGAAGCCAAACCCGGAGGCAGTGCTCCAACTGTGTGGGCGCCTGCAACTTTCACCTCATCAATGTGCCTTGATCGGAGATGCGGAAACCGACCTCCAAATGGCGCAGGATGCCGGTATCGGCTGCGTGCTGGGTTATCTGGGCGGATGGCAAATACGTCCGGAATTAACAGGCACCAAGCATCAGTTTGAACATTGGAATGAGCTTGAGCTTGAAGCCGCGCCGTAAGGTTGTCCCAAGACATTTATCTGCATGAGTCGTTACGTCTTCACCTCGGAATCCGTTACCGAAGGACATCCAGACAAAATCTGCGATCAAGTGAGTGACGCAGTCCTCGATGCCTTACTGGCACAGGATCCTGCGAGCCGTGTGGCCTGCGAGACAGTTGTCAATACTGGGCTTTGCATGATCACCGGAGAGGTGACCTCCAAGGCCAAGGTGGATTTCATTCACCTCGTTCGTGACGTCATCAAAGAGATTGGCTACAGCGGAGCTCGCGCCGGTGGATTTGATGCAAACAGTTGCGCTGTCTTAGTCGCTCTCGATCAGCAGTCACCTGACATTGCCCAAGGCGTCAATGAAGCTGATGACCATGCTGGCGATCCCCTGGACTTGGTCGGCGCTGGCGACCAGGGCATCATGTTTGGCTACGCCTGCAACGAAACCCCGGAGTTGATGCCGCTGCCCATCAGCCTGGCCCACCGTTTGGCCCGTCAACTTGCTGAAGTTCGCCACAACGGAACGCTCGACTATCTCCTGCCTGACGGCAAGACCCAAGTCAGCGTGGTCTATGAAAACGACCAGCCCGTGGCGATCGACACAATCCTGATTTCAACCCAGCACACCGCAGAAGTGGGGGGAATGAGTGATGAGCAAGGCATCCGCGAGCGCATCACGGAAGATCTCTGGACCCACGTCGTCGAGCCCGCCACCGCCGACCTCAGCCTGAAACCCAGCCGAGAAAGCACTAAATACCTGGTGAACCCCACTGGCAAGTTCGTTGTGGGTGGACCTCAGGGAGATGCAGGCTTAACCGGACGCAAGATCATTGTTGATACCTATGGCGGTTACGCCCGCCACGGCGGTGGTGCCTTCTCGGGCAAAGATCCCACCAAGGTGGATCGTTCAGCGGCCTACGCCGCCCGCTTTGTCGCGAAAGCGCTTGTTGCATCCGGTTTAGCCGGCCGTGCCGAAGTGCAATTGAGTTATGCCATCGGTGTGGCCAAGCCCGTTTCAATTTTG